>Ga0224508_10000111_pt1 | contig 85129 bp, 72 predicted proteins | sample SF_Jan12_sed_USG_4_FD_170157 | JGI IMG/M metagenome (GOLD analysis project Ga0224508, IMG submission 170157) | Sediment microbial communities from San Francisco Bay, California, United States - SF_Jan12_sed_USGS_21 | ecosystem: Environmental > Aquatic > Marine > Sediment | place: USA... | reverse complement strand
TGGCTCGGGCGGCACGGGTGGCGACGGCGGCTCGGGCGGTATCAGCGGCGCGGGTGGCGACGGCGGCTCGGGCGGTATCAGCGGCGCGGGTGGCGACGGTGGCGCAGGCGGCATCGCAAACGAACCAGATCTTGTTGCGAGCTTCGATTTCTCGGACGCCTTGATGACTATCGACGGCGTCGTTCATCTCTACGTCGACTCCCAGAACCGATTGGAGCGCCTGGACCTAGCTGCAAAGGAGTGGCTGGCGCCGCTTCAGGGGAGCAGCACGACCACGGCATTTGCAGTCAGCCCAGACGGGACTTCGGCGTACTTGAGTTATGTCGGTGGCAGGATCGACGAGTTCGACACTGTGACAGGGGTCAGGAACTTTTTCTCGGCGACTCCGGAGACCGCTTCTACGATCCACGTCGTTGGACCGTACCTATTCACCATTGACTCGTCAGGCGCCTGGGACTCCCACTCCCTCTACGATCGAGCCACGGGGGCACGACTCTTCTCCGATGAGTGGAGAGACACCTCGCGCAGCATGGTTTACGCCCCGAACCGGGAGCGTTTGCTTTTCCTCGATAGCGGTTCATCTCCTACCGACATCAACTACGTCGACGTCAATACGAGCATGGGAACACTGTCGGAAGAGGTCGACTCGCCGTACCACGGCAGCTACTCGCTTCCTAGCCCCGTGCGGCTCACACCGGATGAGCAGCACGTCATAGTCGGAAACGGAAATCATTTCACAGTCGAAGCACTCGAGTACGCTACTAGCTTTGGTCTGTCTTTCGATGACCTCGTCTTCTACGGCGGCGACTTGTACTTGTTGGACTCGATCGGCCAGCTCGCGCAGATTCGGGTACTAGACTCCGCCTTCAACATCCTTCATGCGGAGCTCGTCCCCGGCGAGGCGCGGCGGTTCTTCGAGTACGACCACGAGCTTGCAGTCATTACGGCGACCGCCACCGGTATCGAGGTGCGCTTCCTCTCTCTGCCGTTAAACTGAACCCGTCGTTCCTAAGAACGTTGTCTAACGCGAGATGGGTCCGGGATCGGCCGTCCACGTGGGCGTGGTGGTACCGAACCGCTGCCGGGTCTAGCGCTCGGACTCACCGCATTCGGTCGTGACGAGCTCACGTGGACGGACGATCCCGCCGAGCTCGGCTTTGTAGTTGTGTTCCACGACATAGATGACCTGGACGGCGCTCGTGCGGAGCTTCGGCTCCGCGTTCCGGTTCCAGCTCGTGCAGAAGTAGCGCCCCATCGCGGGGCGAAACGGCGTGTAGTGCTCATTGGAAATGTTGGCCCAGTAGGTGCGCCAGGCCATGTTGGGCATCTCGCGGTAATAGTGCTCCGGACGTTCGAGGCTGACGCTGGGTGTGCCATGAAGCAGATCGAAAGGCGCGCCGTTTTCTAGCTTGCCAGTGACCACCCACCAGCCTTGTTGGGTGGCGTCTGTGTTGGCGAACATGCGCCAACGCTGGTCGAGCCTCAGCACGTACCCCACCGTCGCGAGGGGTTCGGGCATGTTGCGCTGCGCCACGTCGATGGCCAAGGCGTTCGAGATAAGCGTGTAGCCCAGAAGCAAGCCGGCGACTGCCTGCGATCCCCATCGTGGCCGCCAGGGTTTCGCGTCCACATCGCCCAAACGCCACCCGAGTCTTTCCCACAACGAAGCGGGCAACCAGGGAAACAGCGCAAGGGCGGTCACGGGTTGAAACGTACCGACATCAACCACCGCGAAGATCCCCGCATGAAGGCCGAGCCCGAGCAGGACCGCCGCGACGCGGCATCCATTTCGTTTCCAGGGGCTGAAGAACAGTACGGGGATCGCGCCTTCGACAAACAGAGTCGCGTGGCTGAAGAGCTCCAAGACTTCGGGGAACTGCGCGAGATACTCGCCGAGCGGGCGCACGTAACTCGCCTTGTGAACGACCGCGTAGAGGGCTCGGCCGTCCCACCAGGAGTCGTATTGAAGCTTCGAGATGGTCGCGATCAGGTAGACGAAGAATCCCTGCAGCATCAGGGCCGCGCTCCCGATCGAAAGCACCGGCGAGGCCACCGTCGCGGCGAGACTACGTCGCGCGTCGACCGAAGCTCGCGCGCCGAGCGGGAGAAACACGCCCCACATCAAAAGGACCCGGAGGAGCGTATCGCCGTGGTGGAGCGTGAGTGGATTGCGGGAGTGCATCGACAAAATCAAGACGAACGACACCAGTGTCGCGACCCTGGTCCGCCAGCCGAGCAGCAACATGAGCGCCGCGGCCGAAGCGACCGCAAAGAGGAGCACCTGGAAATTCAGCGTGTCTGAGAAGAGATGCAGCGAGTAGACCGGCCGGACAGAAAGCGCTTGCAGCAGCTTCGCAGGCACCAGGCCATCCTGCGTGTAGTGCGCCTCGATCCCGAGCATCCGATCGAAGAGGTCCCAACACAGAACGACTCCAAGACTTACACGAAAGACGGCGAGCGACCGCACGTCGATCCCAAAGAGGTCCCGCACCAACCCCGGCCGCCCCCAAGCCATTCGCGAAGCGTACTACACCCCTCGGAGGTCGGCCCATTTCCTGCCCGACGCTACGACCAGCAACACGACGGCCTGTCGGGACCGCCTCTTACCGAAGCGCTTCTTCGAGCGCGCCGAGGCAGAGCTCGACGTGGCGCGCGGTGGCCGAGGCGCCCATCAAGCCGATGCGCCAGGCTCTTCCTTTGAAGTCGCCGAGTCCTCCGCCGATCTCGAGGCCGTGGTCCAGAAGGAGCTTCGCCCGCACGGTGCGGTCATCGACGCCTTGGGGGATCCGAACCAGAGTCAGGGGAGGGAGGCGGCGGGTCTTTGCGACGGGTAGCTTCAGCCCGAGCGCTTCGAGGCCTTGGTGAAGCGCCTCGGCTTGCTCGCGGTGCCGCGCGTAGCGGGCTTGGAGGCCCTCCTCGAGCACCAGTCGAAGCGCTTCGTGCAGGGCGAAGATCATGTTGACCGGGGCGGTGTGGTGGTAGACGCGGTCGCCTCCGAAGTACTGCCCGATCAGGTTTAGATCGAAGTACCAGCTTTGCACCGGCGTCTTGCGCGTCGACAAGACGTGCCGGGCGCGCTCCGAAAACGAAACCGGAGAGAGACCTGGCGGGCAGGAAAGGCACTTCTGCGTCCCCGAGTACACGGCATCGATGCCCATGCGGTCGACGTCGACCGGGACGCCGGCAAGCGAGGTCACCGCGTCGACGAGAAGCAGCGCGCCACAGGAATCGGCGATCGCGCGAAACGGGCTCAGGTCTTGCAGCACACCGGTCGACGTTTCGGCATGCACGATGGCGAGCACTTTGAATGCGCGTTTCTTTGCCGCCTTGGTGACCTCGTCCGGGTCGATGGCCTGTCCCCAGGGCGCATCGACCAGGGTGACCTCGGCGCCGCAGCGTTGCGCGACTTCGGCCATCCGTGCACCGAAGACACCGTGCCTGCAGATCAGCGCGTGGTCACCGGGTTCGAGCAAGTTCACGAAGCAGGTTTCCATGCCAGCTGAACCGGTCGCCGACATTGGAAGCGTCAAGGCATTGTCGGTGCCGAACACCTGACGAAGCATCGCCTGCGACTCGTCCAGGACTTGGAGAAAAACCGGATCGAGATGTCCAATCGTGGGCTGCGCGAGAGCCTCCAAAACGCCCGTCGGAACATCGGACGGCCCGGGCCCCATCAGGACTCGTTGGGTCGAAGTCATGAGCGGACCATACAAGACAAAACCCCTCGAAAAAGGCATTTTCGAGGGGTTCATCGTACGAAAACGGGGACCAACCCCATTTTCGCGAGGCTAAGACGGGCTTCTAGTTCAGGCGGCGGTAGACGCCAACGACGACGCCGAGCACCTGTGTGGTGCGCCAGTCGTTCTTCGGAATGAGAATGGGAGCCATGTCTTTGTTGGCAGGCTGAAGGCGAATGTGCTCCCGCTCTGGGAAGTAGTATTTGCAAGTGGCTTCGTCGCCGACGAGGGCGATGATGACCTCGCCGCGGTTTGCGGTCAGCTGCTTGCGGACGAAGACGAAGTCGCCGTCGAAGATACCCGCTTCGATCATCGATTCGCCGGTAACGCGAAGACCGAAGACGTCGCGCTGGCCGCCGATGAGCATGCGGTCGATGTGCACGGTGTCTTCGGGGTGCTCGATGGCTTCGCTGAGCGCGCCGGCTGCGACGCGGCCCACGATGGGAATTGCGATGAGGTCGTCGTTCGAGGCCGGTGGACGGCTGCTCGGCCTGCCATCGGGGGTCTTCATCAAACGGAGGGTCCGCGACTTCATGTCCTCGCGGGTGAGGTAGCCTTTGCGCTCGAGCGCTCGCAGGTGGTCGTTGACCCCGTTGGTGCTGCGAATGCCGAGATGATTGCCGATTTCACGGAGGGTGGGTGGGTACCCCCTCGAGTGAATCGAGTCTGATATGTACTCAAGGACCGCCTTTTGGCGCGCCGTTAGCTTATGCATGCTTTCCCCCGCTCGCATCTCTCACCGCCTTCTCGTTAGCCTCTGATTGCTGCACAAATGTCCCCTGCAATGTTGAGCAGGTGGGACAAAGGTACATATTGTCGCCAATTTTGTCAAAGAAGCGACGATCTGTGCAGGGCTGCTCAGTTGAGCGGGCTCGAATCCTCGTCGGAGGAGGCGGGGCCGGTTTGTTCTTCGCTGGGCGGAGGCCTGCTTGGGCGCTTGCTCAATGCCTCGGAAAGCGCCTGGGCCGGAGAGAAACCGAGCAATCCTTCGAGGCCCTTACCGTCGGTGAGGCCACGCCAAAACCCCTGCGCGATCGTGACGAGCTCCTCGCTGTCGATTTCGTCGAGCGCTTGCAGAACGTACTTGGCTGCGCCGCCGAGCACGTCGACCCCGAGTCCGGCGGCGGCGTACGCGGGCAGCGGGTGGAGGATCAGGTCGCGCATCGCGTAGGCCATGGCCCACTCTCCGGCTTGGCCGCCGGCGAGCAGCGCGCGGGCGGTGGAGCGCTCCATGAAAAGGCCGACGTGGATCGGCCCAAGCTCGCGCTCGATGGCCTGGACGAGCACTCGGTGATCGCGACGCCAGGCACCACCGAGCGGACCGGCCCAGCTCGAAATCGCCTGGGGACCAGCGAAGACATCCAGGCTGCCTGACTTCCGTCGAAGCACTGCGCCCGTCCAAATCTCGCCCTCGTCGAACACCCCAAGCACGACGCTCATCCCGTCCGGCAAAAAGAAGTCGATGGCGGGTTTGGCCGCGGGTGCGGCGGCGAGCAAGAGATGGGGCAGCGGATTGGGCCAGACGCGAAGCCAGTTTCCATTGCCGAGCTCACGCAAAACGTGCGCAAAGCGCATGACCCGCGTCACGAAGTCCTGGTCGGGGTCCAATGGATCGGCGAGGTAGTCCACGAGGTCCGGCATCGCGCGTTCGCGCATCAGGATGCAGGCGCCGGCCGCAGTTGCTTCGCAGAGGGCTTCTAGGTCGACCAGTGATGGCAGTGTTGCGGGGTCGAGTGAGCCCTTCGCCGTATGAAAGCTTGCAACCGGCGCGCGGTCAGCGTCGACCACGACGACGAGCACCCCGTCGGCCTCCGTGCGATCTTCCCCGAGGAAGAGGGCGACGAGCCGATCCCAGGACGTCTCGTCGAAGCCATAGAAGGCGAAGTCCTCGCTGATCACGGCGCAGACTCTAGCACGGAGGGCTCTTGCGCATGCGCAAACATGTCGTCTACAACGCGAACGTGAGCTTCGTTTTGGTTGCGATCGGGGGTGCGGCAGGGTCCTGCCTTCGGTACTGGGTCTCCCTGCTGCTCGCGCCGCTCACCATTGGGCAAGGGTTCCCTTGGGCGACGTTCACGGTCAATGTGGTCGGCTCGCTCGGGCTCGGCTTGGTGTTCGTGCTCGCCGAGGACCGATCCTGGTTTGGAGCGGACCTGCGCTTGCTGCTGGGCACCGGCGTCATGGGCGGCTTCACGACATATTCCGCATTCAATCTCGAGACCATCGGGCTGATGCAAAACGAGGCTTTCGGGCGGGCAGCGCTCTACATGGCGGGCACGGTCCTGGTCTGTCTCGTCGGTGGTGCGCTGGGCCTGATCATCGGACGCGCGATTCGGGGCTAGCTCAGGGCTCCGGCTTGCCGAGCAACCAGACACGCGCGCTGTGGCCGAGCGCGTACAAGGCGCCCGCAGCCGCGGCCAGGCCGCCGAGCCAATAGCTCTCATGTGAAAGCAGAATCGCAGCGGCGATGATCAGCGAGCCGACCACCAGCCCACTAAACGCGCGCCGGCCGAGGCGATCCGCAGACGATTCGAGCTGAGTTTGCTGGGTGCGAATTGTGAATGCGCCCTTGCGCAGGTCCTCGAGAATCTCTTCGAGCTGCAGGGGCATCTCCGAGGTGGCGGCGCCGAGCCTGCGCAATCCTCGAAGCGCATCCTGCGTCATGCGCTCCGGGGAGAAGCGTTGCTGGAAGAGAGCCATGAAATAGGGACGCACTTCCTCGAGGAGGTCGAGCTCCGGGTAGATCTCTTTGCCAACGCCTTCGACCGTCATCAGGCTCTTGCCGAGCATCAGGAACTCCGTGGGAATCTCGACGCCAAACTTCCGCGACGTCATCACGAGGTCCCGGATCAAGGAGCCGAGCTCGATTTCCTTGAGGCGCTTTCCGAGATAGCGCTGGGCCAGGGTCGTGACCTCGGCATCGAACGCGTCACGGTCGATCTTGCGCACGGGCCGGCCGATCGCGTACAGCGCGTCGGCAATGCCGCCGTAGTCCTCGCGAACCGCTGCGAGCATCAGATCGATGGTCCGATCGCGCATCTTAGGCGAGAGCCGGCCCACCATGCCGACGTCGATCATACCGATGACAGGCTCGTCGTTTGTGCCAAGGATGATGATGTTCCCCGGATGCGGATCGGCATGAAAGAATCCGTCTTCGAAAATCTGCTGGATGATGATTTCGACGGAGCGCTTCGCGATCAGCTCCCCGCTGACCCCCGCACGTTGCGCGGCGTAGACCTTGCGCCCTTCGAGATACTCGAGGGTCAAGACCCGCTTTGCGCTCGCGCTCCGATAGACCTTTGGAAACTTGGCGTTCGGGTTGCGCTGAAAGTGCTGGGTGAAGCGCTCGTGGTTGTCGGCCTCGAGAGAGAAGTCGAGCTCGGCGGACACCGAGCGGTCGAACTCTTCGACGAGGCTAATCGGCCGATACAGATGCGACTCGGGCATCGATCGCACGATGGCCTTGGCCAGCCAGTAGAGCAGGTCCACATCCCTTGCCATCAGGGCCTGCACTTGTGGGCGCTGCACCTTAACGACGACTTCTGCGGCGTGATCGCCGTCGCGAAGACGCGCCCTGTGGACTTGCGCGATCGAAGCCGAGGCAAGCGGGGTCTCTTCGAACGACTCGTACACCTCGGCGAGCTCACAGCCGAGCTCTCGCTCAACTTCCCGGCGAATCGCTTCGAAAGGCTCCGCTGGGACCTCGTCCTGCAGCTTCTTGAGCTCGACCAAGATGTCCTCGGGAATCAGGTCCGGACGCGTGGACATGATCTGGCCGAGCTTCACGAACGATGGCCCGAGGTCCTCCAGGACCTTCCGAAGTCGAATGCCCGCCGCCGTCCGTGCGCTGTCGCCGCGCTTGCGGCCGGGAATCAAAGTGCTCAGCCCCGTTCGCTCGACCACCTCACCGAAGCCATGGACGGCCAAGACCCCGGCAATCTGTCGCAGACGCTCGAGGTCACGAACCGTGGTGAGAATCGACGCCATCGGCCGCGCAGCGTAGCACCTTGGGGCTAGGCTGCGGGCGGCGAGGTGAGAATGACGGAGTCCCCGTGCTAGCGTCGCTTCAGGAGGTCCACATGCATCCGCTCGAACGAGTCATCAACAGCCCGGAGCCGCTACTCCTGATCGGCAACTCGAAGGAAGATCGGTTCCCCGGCTATTCGTACAACGCGTACACGCGCATCGGGAAGAAGTTCTACTGTCTCGACATGGGCGGGCTGCCCGAAGCTCGCGGCAGAAGCAAAGGCGGGAAAGTCTATCATTCGACTGCCGACCTGCCCGGAGACCTCGGCGACCTAGCCGTAATCTGGGTTCATCCGAGAACCGCGGCTGCTGCGGTGAACCTAGCCAACGAGGCAGGTTGCAAGCGGGTTTGGTTCTCGTTCGGGACGGGGCATCCAGAGGCGGTGGCTCGCGCCCGGGACCTTGGCATGGAAGTCGTCGAAATCGGGCGCTGTCCGGTTCTGTACCTCGACGACAAGCGACCCGAGTGCAAAGCCCACACGCTCCTCACCAAGGCCTCGGGGCTGTACGGCCGGCCGCCGCAGGTCGATCCCGCGGCAAAACGCCGGGAGCAGTTCTGAGCGACCTCACCCGAGGCAAACCGCCGGAGTTCCGCCTTCCACTTGCGTATTTACCCCTCCGAAACAATTCAGAAATAATCGGGGGGTACACCCATTCGCATCGGCGGTTCTCGTTGGGCTGCTTGAAGTTTCGGAGGTCCCATGAAGAAGGTGGAAGCCATTATTAAGCCTTTCAAGCTCGATGAGGTGAAGGATGCCCTCAACGAAGTAGGCATCAAAGGCATGACCGTGACGGAGGTCAAAGGGTTCGGCCGTACGGGCGGCAAGCGAGAGGTTTATCGGGGGTCCGCGTACGTGGTCGACTTTGTCCCCAAAGTGAAGGTGGAGATCGTCGTTCCCGATTCGCTCGTCGTTTCGGTGATCGAAGCCGTGGAAAATGCGGCCAAGACCGGCCGCATCGGCGACGGAAAGATATTCGTGTCGCCGGTTGAAGAGTCCGTGCGCATCCGCACCGGCGAGCGCGGCGAAGCAGCGGTTTAAGGTCGAGCTCGGCGATTGCGAGCGCCTCGTTGGGGTCCACCCCCGACGGGGCATTCTTGCGTTTGAGAACCGAAAATCTCCGGGATTTCAGAGGCTTGTGGGGTCGCAGAGGTTTGACGGGGTGTTGTTCAGTCAGATACCATTTCTGAACTGCACCGGTATGGGGATGAGTGCTTCACGGCTGGCCGCTCAAACGCTCCGTGCTCTGCCGCGCAAGCGACTGAGTAGGGCGCTTGGCGGGCTTGCCGCGTCGAGAGCTCCCCAGGCGCTCGTGGACGCTGCGGTGGCTGCCTTCGTCCGCGTCTACGACGTGGACCTGACCGAGGTCGACATGCCGTCGGACGGCTTTCGCACCTTTGACGACTTCTTCACACGGAGGCTTCTGGAGGGCGCGAGGCGAGTCGACCCCGACCCCGGGGCCCTGGTCTCCCCGGCGGACGGGCGAATCGAGGACCTCGGGGAGATTTCGGCCGAGGGCGAGCTCATCGTCAAAGGGCAGCCCTACACCGCCGAGGCCCTTCTCGGCGATTCGGCCGCCGCACGCGCGTACGAGGGTGGGCACTACTTCATCGTCTACCTTTCGCCACGCGATTACCACCGCGTACACGCGCCGACCTGCGGAAGCGTCCAGTGTATGCGCTACGTTTCGGGCACTTTGTTCCCGGTGAACCGAATTGGGACCGAGTTTATCCCTCAGCTTTTCGCAAGGAACGAGCGTCTTGCTATTGTGCAAGAGAGCGTCGTCCATGGAATCGTGACGACGATCATGGTGGGAGCGATCGGAGTGGGACGCATCGGCTTGAGCTTTGATGATGTGCAGACGAACCGGGGGGACACTCCGGGTCTGCGAAGCTACGCCGATTCTCCAATTCCGCTCGACCGCGGCGATGAGCTCGGTGTGTTCCACATGGGCTCGACGGCGATCGTCATGACACCTCCGGCTTGTGAGCTCGAGGTCGTTGCGAAAGCGGGCTCTTCGATTCGCATGGGCGAGGTCATGGCCAAGGGGGCGAAGCGGTGAGCGGGGAGCCAGCCGACGAGCCAGACGTGATTTCGTCGCCTGCTCCACGGAGGCGGCGCGCGCTTCGAGTTCCGATCACGGACATTCCCCGCGCCAGCGCGCTCGACAACGCCGCTGCGCCACGAGCCAACGGCAGCGGCGCCCCGCACGAGGTTTCGAACGTCGTCGAGCTCGATCCCCCGAGCGGCGTGACCTTTGCGGTCGAGCCCAGCGATGACCGGGAACCGACCGAACCCTCGTTCATGACGATTGCCGATCCGCTCTTGGATGCAGAACCACAGCTCGACGAAGAGGATGTGTCGACGCCGTCCATCGACGTGCATTTCAGCGAGCCGCCCAAGATCCGAGCTTCGACGATGCCGCCCGCCACGGCGCGATTCAGCGATCCCCCCGAAGAGCTTTTTCTCGACGATTCGGACGTGCTTTCCCGGAGCGACATCGCACCACCGCTCGACGCAAGCCCGGACATCTTGATTCCCATCCCCAAACCCCCGCCTCCGCCAGCCGGTTCCATGGACTCCGGGCCGCCCGAGGTCGAAGAGGACGACGACGGACCCTGGCACGAGCATTTCTTTGGCGAGGCGTACTTACGGACCGTTCGAACGTCGACACCAAAGGAAGTCGCCGTCGAGTGTGGTTTCATCGAACGGGCCCTGCGCGTGCCGGTAGGGTCTAGAATTCTGGACGTCGGCTGCGGGATCGGGGTGCAGACCGTCGAGCTCGCCTCGCGGGGCTATCACATGGTCGGTCTCGACATTTCCCCAACGATGGTCGCCCGTGCGTACGACGAGGCGGAAGACCGCGGGTTGCAGATCGACTTCGTGCGGGGCGACATGCGCGAGGTCACCTTCGAGGATCCCTTCGACGCAATGCTCTGTTGGGGCACGACGTTCGGGTACTTCAGCGAAGAAGAAAACGAGCTCACGATTCGAAAGTTTCACGATGCGATCCGATCGCACGGAACGCTCCTGCTCGAGGTCGTAAACCGCGATTTCATGATCAGCTCGCAGCCAAACCAGGTTTGGTTCGAGGTCGACGGTGCAGTATGCATGGAGGAAACCGACTTCGACTATGCAACATCACGCCTCCGCGTGAAGCGTCGAGTGGCAAACCACAGCGGCCAACAGCACGATCGCCTCTACTCGATTCGTCTCTATGCACTCCACGAAATCTGCGCTCTCCTAGAGCAAAATAATTTCCGAGTCGACGAGATCAGCGGCCGGGAGGCAACGCTTGGGATTTTCTTCGGGGTTCATTCACCCAAGATGATCATTCGCGCCGAGCGCTTGCCTGGTTCGCTCAAACGAGCGAGCAGCATTCCGCCAGTCCGTCCGTCCGCGCCGCCGTCCGTGCGTCCATCGGTCCCTATCGGGGCGCTGAAGCCCTCGCAGTTTCCGCCGGAATCGTCCGACGAAGATTAGCCCTTCTCTAGTCGGGAGCGATCCCGTTGCCACTGAGGACGTACTCGACGCGGCAGGGCAGCGAGAGGAACGGGCCACCCAGCGCAGCCACCGCGGGCGTGCAGTCCGCGCCGGTCAGCGGAACAATTTCGGTCGTCTGCGAGCCTGTGATGAGGACGAGCGTCGGATCGATCCCGGTGTCGACCCCGGCGTCCGCTTCGGTGCCGGCGTCTCCATGGACCCCGGCGTCATCTTCAACGCCGCCGTCCAGGCCAGCCTCGACCTCGGGAACGGACACCTCGAAGGTGAAGACGTCGCGCTGCGTGACTGAGCAGCCAACGTAGCCCCGAAAACGATCGGGCTCGATCACCATCCAGCTCTGACTCGTTTGAAACGTGTACGTGTCGCCTTTCTCGATTCCAGCAAACATGGCGCCACCCCATAGACGCCAGTACGCGCGGCCGTTGGACTCCGAACGAAGGTCGAACTTCAGGTCCAGGGGATCGGGCGCAGGGACCGCCGCGCCGCAGCTCTGCTCGACCATCAGGCCAAGCGCTTGGAAGCTGCCGACGAGCTCTCCCGGCGCTTCTTCGTCCTCGCCCCAGCAGGCACAGCTGAGCGCCATCAGGCTGAGCAGAATCCACCGCATGGACCTGGGGTACCGTTCCGCGGCAGAGGGAGTCAAAAAACGCGGACGTTTCCCGACGCCCATCGGCGGCAATTCATCCCGCCGGGCTGCTCGCCGGTCATCGCCTAGAAGCGAATCTCGAAGCCGCAGGTGAACGTCACCCGGGTGCTGACCGGCTTGCCCTCTTTATCGAGCGGGGGTTTCCATGTCGCGCCTTGCAGGGCTTGTTTGCAGATCTGCCCGAACTTGTAGTCGATCGGGTCTTCGGAGATGAGTCGGATCTTGCTCGGCGAGCCATCGGGCCCGATCTGCAGCCGCACGACGGCTTGGCCTTCGACGCCTTCCTGCTTGGCCTTCTTGGGGTAAAGTCTTTCTAGCTTTTGCTTCAAACTCGGCGGAATTGGGCGTCTCGAGAGGTCGCCCAGGTCGACGACCACCCCGATGCCGGTGCCTCCAACTATCCCGCCGAGCACGCCGTCCCGGCTCCTGCCGGTGACCACGGCGTCGGGTTTGCCGATCGGTCCGTCGCGGCTCTCGCCAGAGCCTGGGTCCACCGCCCAGGACGAAGGCTCGCTGCCCTCATTGGTGAGGACGATGTTGTCGAACGTGACCGGGGTCTCCGGTGCAGCGGCGGGCGGCTCCGCCGGCGCCTTCGGTGGATCCTTCGGGGCTCTCCAGGTCTTAGGCTTTGGCGGGGGCTTGACGGGCTCCGGCTCCTCGGGCTCCGGGGCCTCTTCTTCGACCGGCTCTTCGGGCTCGGGTGCGGGGGGCTCCTGGTCGATGATCGCCACGGCGACGGCATCGGACCGATCGGATGGCCCCGGTCGCGCCCCAATGTTCGGCGTCAAACCCAAGAAGGCCGCGTGAGTCGCGATGGCCAAAATGACCCAGGCCGAGTCGAGCGCCCACGGAGCCAGATTCTCGAAAGGGTTGGACATCGGGTCAGCAGCAACGAGGCTCAGCGTCCGATCTCCTCGGGCCGGACATTGATGGCAAACTTCGTGATTCGTTCCTGGCGCAGGATGTCGATCACTTGAATGACCTTGGCATGGGCAATTCTGCCGTCGGCGGCGATCACGGCGCGAAGGTCTTCGTCGATTTCACGGGCAGCGCGCACGCGGGTTCGAAGCTCGTCGGTGTTGACGGGAATCGTGTCGAGGAAGAGCCGACCGTTCTGGTCGATCGACACGGCGAGCGTCGCCGGCGTCTGCTCGCCGGTCGCGGCCTTCGGGAGCTCCATCGGAATCGTCTTGGAAACGATGGCTGTTGCGGTGACCATCAGGATGATCAAGAGAACGAGCACGACATCGACCAAAGGCGTGACGTTGATGTCTGTAATCAGGTCGTCGTCATCCCCGGATCGCGCGCCGCCGGCCATCTTACTCGCTCCCGTTGCGGGCGTTGCCCTTGAGGTAAGCCAGCAAGTCGCGGCCGAGCGCATCGGCCCAAGTCAGGCGGTATCGAATCAAGCGCTGGAAGAAGTTGTAAAAGGCGACGGCTGGCAGGGCCACGAGGATGCCGATGGCCGTCGCAACGAGCGCTTCACCGACCTCGGTCATCAAGCCGCTGGTCACCTTGCCTGCGCTCTCGTCGAGCACGTGGAACGCTTTGATGACGCCGATGACCGTTCCGAGAAGACCGACGAAAGGCGCGTTGTTGCCCACCGTGCCGAGGAAGCCGAGATTTCGCTCCATTTGGGTGCGTGCCACGGCTGTCTCACCGGCTAGTCGTTCTTCGACCGCGTCCGTGCCGTCATCCACCACTTCGATGCCGGAGTGGACGATCTTGGCCTGAAATGAGCGCGACTGGGCAAGACGGTCACGGGCCCCGGGCAAGTCGTCTTTCGCGAGGTGCAGGCGCAGGTCCTCTTGAAGGGCGCGCACGTCATCGCGGGAGGCGAAGAAGTAGTAAATGCGCTCGAAAATGATCGCCACGCCGAAGATGGAGAGGATAATCAGAAGCCACATGACCCAGGTCGCGCCAAGCATGGCGAAGGCGGTCAATCTCTCTTGAATGTCGATCATACTTGTCCTCGGGTAGAAGCGCGCTTTTAGCCGGTCTTGGGCGGCTGTGCATCCCGCTTGAGAATCTCCCGCACCAATATGGTCGCGTAGGAGCCAGCGGGTAGGGTGAAATCCAGCTCCACCGTATTGTCACTCACAGTCAGGTCTAGATTTCGCACCGGGACACGGACGAACCGCCGGGTCCCCGGGGCCACGCGCTTCCACTTGGCCAGCCGATCCAGGGTCAAACCCGACTCCTCTAGCAGCGCCTCTTCGCGTTTGCGGGCGTCGCCTTCGGGCCAGCGCATCTTGGCGCCGAAGATCGGTCCGGTGGGGCTGATCTCCCAAGCGTCGGCCCGGGCCTGCGTCTCCTCGACATCGGGCGCAACGAACAAGCCTCCAGACCCATGCTTCTTCACGAGATCGCCTGGGCAAACCTTCCCAAGCGTCGAGGTTTGCACGCGCGCGGCAACGCATCGGTTGAAGATTTCGGACTGGAGCGCAGACATCTGAAGCTTTCGCGGAAAACCTCCTTGGGGCGCTCGAGCCTTGCCGAGAACCCATCGAAGCGCGCGCTCGGCATTGTCGCCGTCACGTCCAAATCGCTGCTCTCCGTAGTAGTTGGGGAGACCGTCGCTTTCGATTACAGACAACAGTCGGCGAAGCTCGTCTATTCTCGATGCGTCGATTTGCCGCAGGCGGATCCGAAACCGATTCGCATGGAGGTGGCCGGTTCGAAGCTTCTGTGGATGAAGCGCCGCCTCGAGAACCCGAATGCCTTCGACCTCCGCCTGGAGAAGCGCGCTGGGGGAGGCGCCGAAAATACTGATCCATTGCCTGGTCACGGCGTGGCGATCCTTGAGGCCGGCCCATCCCGCTGCTTTCGGGTCGGCTCCGACACGCTCGCAAAGCGCATGAACCGCGTCCTTGGTCGTCAAGCCGCGCTTCTCGATGAACGCAAATGCATGTTCGCCCGTTCCACTCGGCGGATACGCCGGTAGCTCTTCGACCTCGAAATCCTCGGGAGTCGATCGAAACTCGGCTTCGATCGGAGCGATCGAGCTCGTGAGATAGGGGAGCGTCATGGCTGGGCGCTTCCTGTAGACCATCGCAGCGCGATTGGGTAGACAGCAGGCGTGACCGCCAACCTCTCGACGCGGATCGAGCGCGCATTGCAGCAGCAACTCGCCGCGGGATGCGCAGCCGCGGTGTTTCCGGGAGCAAGTGCCTCGGTTGCGTTTTGGGACCGAGCTGCCTGGCACTACGTCGATGCGGTTGCGGGGCTCCGAGCCGAGGGCTCAGTGCCGGTCACGGTCGACACCTTCTATGATTTGGCTTCGCTCACCAAGCCATGGGTGGCCAACGCGGCGCTGCGCTTGTATCAGGGCGGCGTCTTCGACCTCGGCGAGCGCGTCGAGGAGCTGATTCCCGAAGCGAATGGCCTGCCGGTCGGCGAGCGCAGCTGGGAAGAGGTGCTCAGCCATCGTTCTGGCCTGGAGGCCTGGGCGCCCTTTTACGAGACGCTCCCGGAAGAGCCGGGCACCGATGGAGCGCGCAAATGGATTTTGGCGCAGCTGCTAACGCATTGGGACGCGACCACGGTGGGCAGCGCCGTGTACAGCGACCTCGGGTACATCCTGGCGGGGGTGGCGATGAGCCGCGCGGCGGGCAAACCCTTGAACGAGGTGGTGGCGGAGCGCGTGTCCGTGGCCCTCGGGGTCGACGACACCGTCTTCTTTGGCGCGAGCAGGCCGGACGAAGATTGGAAGGCACGCTGCGCGCCGACAGGATGGTCCCCGTGGCGCGGGCGGACCTTAAACGGCGAGGTTCATGATGACAACTGCGCTGCTCTTGGTGGCGTCGCCGGCCATGCCGGCATGTTTGGGCTGTCGAGGAGCGTCGCGAGCTTTGGCGCCGCGTGCGTGGCCTCGTGGCATGGACGACGAGGGGCCGCAGAGGAAGAGCTCGTTCGGCATGCAACTGCACGGAGGCCGGGCGGGACACACCGCCTCGGCTGGGATGGCAAGGCCGAGGAAGGAAGCGCTGCTGGCACTTCGATCGACTCGGATGCGTTCGGTCACCTCGGATTCACTGGCACCTCGCTTTGGTGCGACCCACGGCGGCAGCTCGTGATCGTGCTCCTGACCAATCGGGTGGCGGTCTCCGACGACAATGCCGCGATCCGGGCTTTTCGGCCACGGTTTCACGAGGCCATCGTCCACGCCTTCGATGACCGTTAGGGCCGCGAGGGCCGCTAGGCCGAAAGCGAGCGAAGCCGGTCGAGGAGCCTCGAGTTGGTTTCATAGGAGAGGGCGTTCCGAGCGGCCCGGGCCATCGCACGCGGGTCGCCCACGAGCACGACCAGCTTTTTCGCGCGCGTCAGTGCCGTGTAGAGCAGAGCGCGGTTGAGCAGCATGAAATGGGCATTGTGCAGGACGATGACGGCGGCTGGGAACTCGCTGCCTTGAACCTTGTGGACGGTGCAGGCGTAGGCGAGCGAGATCGCATCGAGCTCGTCGGCCTTGTACTGAACCTCGCGTCCGTCAAAGCGTATGTAGGTGACGCCACCTTCAATTCTGTGCACCTCGCCAAGGTCCCCGTTGTAGACTTCCTTGTCGTAGTCGTTGCGAAGCTGCATCACCTTGTCGCCCTGTCGAAATGAGCTGGGAAGCGCGCCCTCTCGCTTGCCCGGGTTGAAGGCCTCTTGAAGGACTTCGTTGAGCTTGATCGTGCCGAGCGGGCCGCGCCGCATTGGCGTCATCACTTGTACGTCGGCAAGCGGGTCGAATCCATAGGCCGCCGACATTCGACGTAGCGTTTGGATGAGGCGCTCGGTGATCGTGTCCGGATCGGTCGCGGAGATCAGGAACAAGTCCCCGTCGCCTTTCGTTCCGCTCGGCGTCGGCTCCGGCATACGGCCCTCGAGCACCGCATGGGCGCCCCGAACGATCGCGCTTTGCTGTGCCTGGCGAAACACCTCGTGAAGTCGGATCGTCTTGCAAACCTTGGATGCGATCAGGTCCCGCAAAGGCTGCCCCGGTCCAACCGGTGGCAGCTGATCGATATCGCCGACCAGCACGAGCGTCGCGTTTCGAGGAATGGCGGCCAGGAGTTGTGAGGCGAGGCGGATGTCGAGCATCGACGCTTCATCGACGAGGATCAGGTCGGCGTCCAGGGGCAAGCGCTGGTTCCGATTGAAGTGACCGGTGGCTGGATTCCACTCGAGGAGGCGGTGGATCGTCTTGGCTTCGATGCGGGCGGCCTCCGAAAGGCGCTTGGCCGCTCGACCCGTGGGCGCACAAAGAGCGACTCGGCGATCGAGCGCTGCATGTGCCTGAACGATCGCGCGGACCGTTGTCGTCTTACCGGTGCCTGGTCCGCCCGTGAGCACGAGCAGATGAGTTCCGAGTGACGCGTCGACCGCGGTTCGCTGCGTATCGCTGAGCGTAGTGTCGTGCGTCTTGACGGGTTGTTGCACTTTCGGGCGGTCGGCGAAGGCGCTCAATGCCTCGGCGACGAGGACTTCGGCTCGATGCAACACCGGGGGATACATTGCGTCGTCTTCGATAGTGACGAGCTCGCGCGCCCGCAGTGCGCGAAGGGCCTCGTCGAGCTCCTCGGAAGGGACATCGAGTTGCTCGAGGCCGTTACGGAGCTGCTCCCGCGTTGCAAAGACATGGCCTTCGTCGACTGCTTTGCCGATCAGATGCAGCACGCCGCCTTGAACGCGCCTCAAATCATCGCCGGCGATTCCAAGCGCTTCTGCGATCCGATCGGCGGTTCGAAAACCGATGCCGCGAATCTGCTCGGCGACGATGTAGGGATCGTCTCTCACGACCCGAGGGGCATCCGCGCCGTACTTGCGAACGATCTCGCGCGCCGTCGCCGGCCCCATGCCGAGCGCGTGGAGGAAGCTCATCGTCTCGGCTTCAGCGCGGCGTTGTCGAACGGCCTTGGCGATCGACTCGGCGCGCTGTTTGCCGATTCCCGAAACCTCGCGCAGCCGGGCGGACTGGGTCGCGATCACATCCAGTGTGTCCGGACCAAAGCAGTCCACGAGGCGGGCGGCCAAGGCAGGGCCGATGCCGGGGATGAGCCCGGAGCCGAGATAGCGAGTCATGCCCTGCTCAGTGGAGGGAATTGTCGGCGTGAACGAGGTGACCCGAAACCGCGCCCCGTATACCGCGTGCTGCGTCCATCGGCCGATCAGGCGAACGTGTTCGCCGGGGGCGATCTGGCCGAGGTCTCCCACGGCAGTCTTTGGAGAGGCGAGCGCTGCCTCCGCGTCAGCCGCCAGACGAATCACAGCGAACTTTCCGTCATCACTGCGGAAAACCACGTCCTCGACCACGCCCTCCAAGACCTCTTCTGACTCCTTCGACCCCACGATTCCGAGCGAATCTAACAGCCTTGCGCGCCGAACGCCCTGCTGTTGTGCTTTCTTCGGAAACATCCGTTAGTGTTAAAGTCAGCACCGATTTGGATCGGAGGGGGATGAGTACCCAACCACGGATCAGCGCACCCATTGGCAGACTGAATATTCGGATATCGGCCCGGAAGAGGTCGGCGTCCGCCGTCGGCCGTGTTCAGGCGGCCGAGCCCTCTTGCGGGGTGGGAGCGGATGAAGAAGGTGCGTCCGAGCGAGAAGACGCCCTGCCGCGCTACTACCCGTTCGCGCCTCGCCTCACAGACGACGGCGACGAATGAGCCTGGCCGCGACTTGATTGCGCTGCAATCGAGCGATTGGTAAGAGCGCTCGATGCCCCCAACGACGATCGCCATTCTTGGGGCAAAAGGGGGAGTGGGAACCTCCCTGTTCAGCGCCAACCTCGCGATCTACCTCGCAACGATTGGCAAGCGCGTTTTGGCCGTCGATGCGGACCCATCCGGCGCCGACCTTCATGCGATGCTGGGCATGGGTCCCCGTGTCGCGCCATACATCGCGCCCACGCCTGCGTTCGGCGTGGAGCGAAGCTTGACGAGCCTCGGGACCGCGCTCGACCACGACGCGGCGAACACGCTGCCGCCGCGCGAGCCTGTGGATGGACCGATTCCCGGTTTGCAGCTGATGGACGGAGGCCTGAGCGAGCCCCATCGAGGCAGCGCGCGCCGAAGCTCCTTGCGAGAGCTCCAGAGCCGGCTCGCCAAACAAGATGTGGAGTTCGCGGTCGTCGATCTGGGTTCCTCGGCGACCGAAGCTGCGGTTCGCTTCTGGTGCTCGGCGGACCATCGCCTGGCCTTGACGATGCCGGAGCCAAACGCGGTGAGTGGCCTGTATCGCTTGGTTCGCAAGGCCTTCGCCGCCATGGCTCAGACACGCCTCAGGGACGAGAGACAGCAGGCGGCGCTGCATGCAGCATTTGCCAAAGCGGGTCAGACGCCGGCGCCATCCGACATCTCGGCCTTGTTGCGGCGCGAATGGCCCGAGCTTGGGGCGGCCTTGCACAATTGCATGAACGAGCTTCAGTTCCCGTTCATCGTCAACCAAGCGCGACTGCGCGCGGATCTCGAGCTCGGCGATCAAATCACGGTGGCCGTGCGCAGGCGGTATGGTGTGCACCTCAAATACCTAGGCTACGTCGAGCACGATGACGTGGTCCGAAGCTGCTCTCGAAAGCGGCGACCACTTCTGCTCGAGAGCCCTGGAAGCAGGGCAAGTCGCAACATCGAGAAAATCGCGCGCCGGCTTTTCGCCTCGAAGGAAGCTCAGAGAGATCGCGCGCCGTGGCGCGAAGTGCCCGAGAGCTCGCATCACGACGTCCTCGAAGTCGAGCGCGGCGCGACCGATGAGGAGATCCGCCGCGCCTACAAGCGGATGTGCGCGGTGTTCGACACCGAGAATCTCGTCACGTTCGGCCTTTTCGACGAGGAAGGCCTCGCGGTCGCACGCAGTCGAATCGATGAGGCCTATGACGTGCTCCTCGACCCCGCCCGTCGCCGTCCCTACGAGATTTCCGTCTTTCCCGAGGCCGAACCGAGCAAGGCCGAGACCGCTAGGGAGCTCGCGCCGAGCGGCGAGCTGCCCCCTGCTCCGAGCATCACACCGGACACCGAGTTCAGTGGCGCCTTGCTGCGAGCCGTGCGCGAGTCACAGGGCACCAGCCTCGAGCAGATCAGCGAGCGAACGAAGGTCGGTACCAACTATCTACGGTGCATCGAAGAGGATGACTTCGAGCGATTGCCGGCGGCGGTCTACGTACGGGGCTTCGTCACCGAAGTGGCGAAGTGTCTGCGGCTCGACCCGGAGCAGGTGAGCCAGAGCTATCTCCGTCGACACAAGGCGCGCATGGAAAGCAAGGGGGAGGGCGTATGAGCGCGCTGCTCTCGTCTATCATTCTGGCGTCGGCGTCGCCACGGCGCCGTGAGATCTTGTCATCGCTCGGGATTCCATTCGAGGTGCAGCCGAGTGGCGCCGACGAGAGCAGTCTACCCATGGAGGACCACCTCGAGTTCGTTCGCGCCGCGGCGCTACTGAAGCTCGAGGGTGTCCTGTCAAGCAGCGACCGACTAGGGGCGTTCGTCCTCGCGGCCGACACCATCGTCTGCGTCGGCGGCGACCGATTGGGAAAGCCAGCCGACGAGGTGGATGCCGTACGCATGCTGGAGCTTCTCGCCGGGCGCGCGCATCTAGTTCGAACCGCAATTGCGCTCGGGCGAGTCGGAGAGGGCGCGCTCGACTGCCGCATCGTGGAGACGCGTGTCTGGTTCGGACCTGCCTCCCGCGAGCAGCTGCAGCAGTACGTGGCCGCCGGCGAGAGCCTCGACAAAGCGGGAGCCTACGGGGTTCAAGGGCTTGCGAGCGGTTTTGTGACCCGGATCGAAGGATCGTACAGCAACGTCGTGGGCCTCCCAGCCGCCGAGGTGGTCGCGCTGCTTCTCGATCACCATGCCTTGGATCGATGGCCATGAGTCATGACGTCGCAGCTGCAATCGAGCGTGTCCGTGAACGGATCGCGCTCGCCTGCCAGCGCACGGGGCGCGATGCGAGCTTGGTGCAGCTCGTGTCGGTATCGAAGGGGCATCCCGAAGAGCTGATTCGACTTGCCTACGATGCGGGCATGCGGGCGTTCGGCGAGAACTACGCTCAGGAGCTCGCGGAAAAGGCATCTAAACTGAGCGACCTGCCAGAGATCCGCTGGCGCTTCATCGGCCACCTGCAGAGAAACAAGATCAAGCTCATCGAGCGTGCCCGGGCGACCGTCGACACGGTGGACTCGTCCCGCTTGGCCGAGGCGATTTCCACGCGGGCTGCGGCAAGAGGAGCGACCGTCGAGGTCTTGGTCCAGGTCAACATCGGGGACGAAACACAGAAGTCCGGCTGCAAACCCGATGAGGTCCCCGCGCTCGTCGACGCGGTGCGCGCCTTGCCGAACGTGATGTTGCGCGGGCTGATGACGGTGGCCCCACACCTGGAGGACCCCGAAGCCACGCGTCCGTTTTTCGCGGCTCTCCGCGAGCTTGCCGAGGCCCAGGGCCTGCCTGAGCTTTCCATGGGGATGACGCACGACCTCGAGCAAGCGGTCGAAGAAGGCTCGACCATGCTGCGGATTGGAACCGCCATCTTTGGGCCGCGGCCGGCGATGAAGCCCTAGCTCCCTGCGTCGTCGGCGATTTTGCCGAGCTCGACCGAGCGACGTGTTGCCGCTCGAACGGCTCCGAGAACGGCCTCTGCAAAACCTGCCGCCGACAGGGCGTCCAAGCCCGCCCGCGTGGTCCCGCCTGGGCTGGTGACTCGCTCTCGAAGGACCTCAGGCGATTCGTTTTCGTCCCGCAGCAGACGGGCAGCACCGAAGACCGTCTGCGACGCGAGCTGGAGCGCGGTGTCTTCGGGCAAGCCTTCGCGCACGCCGGCGTCCCGAAGCGCCTCGATCATCGCGAAGACATAAGCGGGCCCAGAGCCGCTGAGGCCGGTCACCGCGTCGAGCTGTTCCTCGGGCACACGGACTGAAATCCCCACGCTGCGGAAAAGAGTCTCCGCAAGCGCGAGGTCTTCCTCGGTCGCGTGACTGCCGGCCGCGATTGCGGTCGCGCCCGCTCCGACTAGCGCGGGGGTGTTGGGCATCGTTCGAACCACCCGTGTGCGAGCCGGCAGAGCAGCTTCGATGAGGCCGGTTGGAATGCCGGCGGCGACCGAAATCAGGAGCGTGTCCGGCGCGAGTGCAGCGGCAACGCCGGGAAGCAGCTGCGCGAACACCTGAGGTTTCGTCGCCAAGACGACGACGCTGGCTTGCTGCACCGCTTCGGCATTGTCGCCCGTGCAGCGGATGCCCAGCTCTCGTTCGAGGGACTGGAGCTTCGCTTCGTCGGGGTCGGCCGCGATGATTTGGTCGGCGCGCACGGTCGCGGTACCAACCAGGCCGCGGACGAGGGCGCGTGCCATGTTGCCGCCACCGACAAATGCGATCGTATGTTCTACGGACATCCCGGGCGGCATACCACACAAGGCGCGCCAATGACATGCTCCAGCGGAACGCTAAGCGCAGGCCGCTTCGACTTCGTCGATCTCTTTTGGAATCCCGTGGCTGAGCACGTCAGATCCGGCTTCGGTGACCAAGACATCATCTTCGATCCGAACGCCGATGCCGCGCCAGCGCTCGTCCACGCTCTCGGCGTCGGTCGCGATGTAGAGGCCGGGCTCGACCGTCAGCACGAAGCCCGGCTCGAGCGGACGGTGCTCTCCCGCCACGAAGTAGCGACCGACGTCGTGCACGTCCATGCCCAGCCAGTGCGAGGTTCGGTGCATGTAGAACGCTTCGTACTTCTTCTCTTCGATGAGCGCATCGCGCTCGCCTTCGAGCAAGCCGATGTCGAGCAAGCCTTCGGTGATGGAGCGAACCGCGTGCTGGTGAATCTCCTCGAGTGTCGCCCGAGGCTTCACCGCGTCGATGCACCCCTTTTGCGCCTGCAGGACGATTTCGTAAATCGCCCTTTGCTCAGCGGAGAAGGCGCCGTTGACCGGGAAGGTGCGGGTGACGTCGCTGGCGTAGTAGCCGTACTCGCAACCGGCGTCGATCAAGAGCAGCTCGCCGTCGTTGAACACGCGATTGCCCGCTCGGTAGTGCAGAATCGTGGCGTTGGGCCCCGAGCCGACGATGCTCTCGTAGGCCGGACGTTCGCTCCCGTGCTTGCGAAAGACGTGGAGGAGCTCGGCATCGATTTCGTACTCGTGCATGCCTGGGCTTGCGAGTTGCATCGCGCGCAGGTGAGCTTCCTTGGTGATCGCAGCCGCCTGCCGCATCGTCGCGATTTCGTCGCCGCCCTTGCGGAGCCGCATTTCGTGAAGGTGCACCGCGGAATCCACGATCGTTTCGGGCGCGCTCACCCCGCGACGGCCCCCTCGGCGGAGATGGTTCAGACAATCAAAGACGGTCGCGTCAGCTTCGCGGTTTTGCGCGATACGGTAATGGAGCCGGTCGACGTTCCCGAGATAGCCCGGGAGCTTCTCGGCTAGCTCGTCGATGGGATAGGCGACATCCGCGCCGAAGTCCGCGAGGGCGCCTTCAAGCCCGGCGCGTGGCCCGTCCCAGATCTCACGTTCGGGCTTCTTCGGCCGGACGAAGAGGACGACCTCGTGCTCCTCGTGTTGATTGGTGAGCAGCAGCAGGCTCTCGGGCTCGTCGAGCCCGGTGAGGTAGTAGAGGTCGCTGTCCTGCCGATACGGGTGCCCGACGTCGTGGTTGCGGAGCGCGACCGGAGCCGAGGGAAACAGCGCGACACCGTCACCCATCGCTTCGAGTAGCTGCTTTCGGCGTGCTGCAAACTCCGACATCGCCCGAGCCTAGCAGCTAGCTTCGGGGCTGCATCTCGCCGCTCTTGTATCGGCTCCAATAGCTGCGCAACGCGTCACGAACTTTGCCGCTCAACAAGACGGCGCCGAGAATGTTCGGGAACGACATGCCGAGGATCATCAGGTCCGAGAAATCGATCACGTTGCCGAGCTTCAAGACCGAGCCGAACACGACGAAGGCCAGGAAAAGCACTTTGTAGAGCATCGAGAACTGCGGGCCGAAGAGGAAGGTCCAACAGCGCTCGCCGTAATAGCTCCACGAAATCATCGTCGAGAATGCAAAAAGGAACACCGCCAGGCTGAGCACCTTTGGGAACCACGGAAGAACGGTCGCAAAGGCCTTGGAGGTCATGAGTACGCCTTCGTGGGCGCCGCTCTCGTACGCGCCCGTGATCACCACGACGAGGCCTGTCATCGTGCAGACCAGAATCGTATCGATGAAGGGCTCGAGGAGAGCCACGATGCCTTCGCGCACCGGTTCGTCGGTTGCGGCTGCGGAGTGCGCGATCGACGCCGAACCCACGCCCGCTTCGTTCGAGAAGGCTGCGCGCCGAAAGCCGGTGACCAGGACGCCGAGCGCTCCACCAAAGCCCGCCTTCGGCGTGAACGCCTCGTCGAAGATTTTGGCGAACGCCGGCCCGATCTGATCAAAGTTCGTGATGATGATGAAAAGTCCGGCGACCAGGTAGATGCCGCACATCACCGGGACGATGAAGCCGGCGACCTGACCGATGCGACGGATGCCTCCGATGATGACGACGCCCACCAAGAAAGCCAGGATCACGCCGTACGCGAGCGCGCCCCAGCCACCCGCGAAAAACGGCAGCACGTCGGCGACCTGTGCATAGCTCTGGTTCGCTTGGAACATGTTGCCGCCCCCAAAGCTCCCGCCGATACACATCAAGGCAAAGAGAATGGCGAGGAACCTTCCGAGTCGCCGCATACCGAGCTCCGCAAGCCCGCCCTGCAGGTATCGCATCGGTCCGCCGAGGATGTGTCCGTCTTCGCCGATTTCGCGATACATCTGGCCGAGGGTGCATTCGGTGAATTTCGACGACATGCCGAGGAAGCCGGCGACGATCATCCAAAAAATCGCCCCCGGGCCCCCCATTGCCACCGCCACGGCCACCCCCGCGATGTTGCCGAGGCCAACCGTCGCCGAGAGGGCCGAGGAGAGCGCCTGGAAATGGGTGACCTCGCCGGGGTCGTCCGGATTGTCGTAGTGGCCGGTCGTCACCACCCACGCGTGCCTAAACGCGCGGAGGTTGATGAAGCCGAACCGCAGCGTGAAGAACACCGCGCCGGCGATGAGCCAAAAAACGATGAACGGGAGCTGCAGATCGTTTTCCGCGCCGTTGTCCCAAAAGATCAGGTCGAAAAACAGAACCTGGGCAAGGGGTCCAACCACGTTGGCGCCAAACCACGCATCCACGGACTTGAGCACGCTGCCGATGCTTCCTGCTTGGGCTGGCTCCGCCTCGGCAAGAGCGACGCCAGGCCACATATACAGCCATAAGGCCGCAATCGTTCGCAGGCGTTTCCCCATCCCGGACCCGAAACATGGCACGGCGAGCAAAATCTCTCCAGTTTTGTCAAACCAAGAAAATTCGTGTGGAGGTGGATTCTCGCTCGGACGAAGCTGCTCCCGAAGTTCGAAAGCCGTCGCCGAGGTCGTCCAGATCGTCCGAATCTCATTGAAAATCGAGGCCGTGGCGTTCAGCAAAAAGTTCGAAGGTCGTTTTGTGTGCGTCGTCAGAGCATTTCCCAACAACCAGGCGCTCCCGTGAAGCTCACGGAAATCCGGCGGGCCTCATGAAGAACAATTCCGACATCAAATATCAACTTGAAATAAGCCCGCTTCGATTCAGCCCTGAGCTCGCAGAGTCAGTCATCTTTGGCTTGAAATGGACGCTCGGCGCGATGTTCGAAGACCCATTTCTCGTCAGAGACGTGGTCGTCGCTGTACGCGAAATCGTGGACAACATCGTGACCCACGCCGACTGGGACCAAGATCCAGCGCCTTCGCTCGTGGTCAGCTATGAACTGACAAAAGGCCGGCCCGGAATCCGGGTGTCATCGGCGAACGCCGTGAAAGACATCGAAGAAGCGAAACGGGCCACGCGATTCATCCATCAGCACGTCTCGAGCAAGACTTCGAACGTTCTCTGGCATGAATTGACCAATCACCTGATCAACTCGACCGACATTCGGAGCAACGGCGGGATCGGCCTGCTGCAGGTCGCCTCTTCGCCGCGATGCAGGCTCGACGTGAGCCTGGACGGTGCCCTGTTCCGCGTCCAAGTCGATGTCGACACGCCGGAGCTCCAAGCGACGGCCGCAGTGTCGGACCGCACGGGCTCCTGAGCCAGGCCGGCGCCACGCGGGGACGGAATAGTTCGAGCCCACCAGGGCGCCCACGAGTCCGAGGCATCCCGCGCCCCAAGCCCCCGCCCAGCTGAGGCCGATTCCGCTGCTGGCTGCGAAATCAAGCCTTCGGGCAGGGCAGCGGGACCGTTCGGGCCGGCGGTGCTGCTCTTGGGCCTTGCGCTGTTCATCCGTCGACGTCGCGAATAGCGCAAACGGCGCGGCTGCCTTCATTGACACCCCCTGGGGGTGATACTAAGCACCCTCGGACCGGCGACACCCGCCCGTCTCGGAGTCCGCCCCTCTATGTTCTCGGCCTATTTTCCGGTGTTCCTGATGCTTGGCGTCGCCTTGCTCGTCGCCCTCAGCGTCTTCGGCCTGACGACGGTCCTCGGCCCCAAGAACATGACGGCCGAGAAGGCTATCCCGTACGAGTCGGGTTCCGAGACGACGGGCGCAAGCCACATCCGGCTGAGCATCAAATTCTACCTCACGGCAATCCTGTTCGTGGTCTTCGACATCGAAGCGGTCTTTCTCTATCCCTGGGCGAGCCTGTTCACCGAGCTTGGCTGGCTCGGGTTCGTGGAGATGCTCCTCTTCCTCATCGTTCTGGGCGTGACCCTGGTCTACGCCTGGAGAAAGGGAGCACTCGAATGGGAGAGCTGAAAGTCATCAATGCTGGGGGCGAAGTCGCGGTGACCACGCGCCTGAGCGACCTGCTTCAGTGGGCTCGAAAGTGGTCGCTTTTCCAGTACCCGTTCGTGACGGCGTGTTGCGGGATGGAGTTCATGGCCACGGCCGCCCCCCGCTACGATATCGCGCGCTTCGGCGCCGAGGCGCCGCGCTTCAGTCCTCGTCAGTCCGATGTGCTTTGGGTCGTCGGAACGATCAGCCAGCGGCAAGGTCCGGCGATCCGTCGCATCTGGGAGCAGATGGCGGACCCCAAGTGGGTTGTCGCATTCGGCACCTGTGCGTCCTGCGGCGGCTTCTACGACAACTACACCACGATTCCTGGCGTCGACAAAGTCATTCCAGTGGACGTGTACATCCCGGGTTGCCCGCCTCGCCCCGAGGCCGTGCTCGATGCGCTCATGCTCCTTCAGGACAAGATTCAGGCGAACGACCGCAAGCCCATCGTCGTGCCGCCCCATCTCGTGCCGGAGCGTGCGCCGGGCCGAACGGGGAAGGGCAAGTCATGAGCCAGGCGGTCCTCGACCGGCTCAGCACACAGTTTGGCGAACGCGTTCTCGAAACGAGCGATGCGTTCGGCGATCACGAGGCCCGGGTTGCGGTCGAAGACTGGGTCGAGGTCGCGCGGTTCATCAAAGACGCCGCCGAGCTGCAGATGGACCATTTCATCGACCTCACCGCGATCGACTACCCAGAGCGAAAGTCCGCGCGCTTTGATCTCACGCTCACCATGCGCTCGTCGGTCAATGGTGGGCGCATTCGCCTGCGCACGTATGTGAAGGACGGCGAAGAGCCGGGGACGCTGAGCGGTCTTTGGGCTGGCGCGAATTGGGCCGAGCGCGAGGTCTGGGACATGTTTGGTATTAGGTTCAAAGACCATCCCGACATGCGGCGCATCCTCCTCTATGAGGAATTCGTTGGGCACCCGCTGCGCAAGGACTACCCAATCGACAAGGCACAGCCCCTGGTTCCCTACCGCGAGGTCAGCGAAATCGAAAAGCTAGCGCCGTTCGGTATCGAGGAGGGCCAGCCGTTCGCACGCATCGACTGGGAGTCACGCCTGGCCGGTCGCGACCAGCAGGTCTCCCCTGCAATCGGCGTCCAGCAAGGCCAGCGGCGCGCCTTGAGCGATTCGGAGGCGGCCGAGCAGATTCAAGCAAGGATCGAAGCACGGATGGCAGCGGAAGCCGAGGCGGAGAAGGCGCCGGACGCGGCCTCCGAGGAAGACTCGGAGGCGTAGATGGAACCGGCGGACGAGCTGTTGAACGAACAGGCGGCGCTCGAGCTTTCTGAAGACCCGATGCGCTTGAACATGGGGCCGTCGCATCCAGCGATGCACGGCACGATTCGCATGGTCATGGACCTCGACGGCGAGACTCTCGTCAATCTCGACGTGCAGCCGGGCTACCTGCACCGCGGCTTCGAGAAGTCCTGCGAACGCGGCACCTGGGCGCAGGTGTTTCCTTATGCCGACCGCCTCAACTACGTGTCGCCGATGCTCAACAACGTAGGCTGGGCGCTCGCGGTCGAGAAGCTTCTTGAAATCGAAGTGCCCGAACGCTGCCAGTACTATCGAGTCATCCTCGGGGAGCTTTCGCGCATAGCCGACCACTTCACCTGCAACGGCGCTTCGGCGATGGAGCTTGGCGCGTTCACGCCTTTCCTCTGGCTGCTCAAGGTGCGCGATTGGGTTTGGGACATTCTGGAACGCGAAACGGGCGCCCGGATGACCCACAGCTTCGGCCGAATCGGGGGCATGGCAGAGCCGCCAACGGCAACCTTCAAAGACGACGTGCTGCGCCTGATTCCCGAGCTTCACAAGGTCGTGAAGGAAACGGAGATCATGCTTCTCCGAAACCGCATCTTCCTGGACCGCATGCAGGGCGTCGGTATCTTGAGCAAAGAGCAGGCGCTTTCGTACGGGGTCACCGGCCCGGTGGCACGCTCGACCGGCATTCCCTACGACGTTCGCAAGGATCACCCCTACCTGGTCTACGACCGCTTCGATTTCGACGTGCCGGTCGGCGAGGACGGCGACAACTGGGATCGCTTCATGGTGCGCCTCGAAGAGATTCGGCAGTCCGTCCGCATCATCGAGCAGGCGATCGAGCAGATGCCGGACGACGGCCCGATCAACGTGGATGACCCGCGCATCGTCTACCCAGAAAAAAACGCGGTCTACACCACGATCGAGGCCACAATCGCCCATTTCAAGCTCGTGATGGAAGGCCTGCAAACGCCCAAGGGCGAAGTCTACAGCTTCACAGAAGGCGGCAACGGAGAGCTCGGCTTCCACATCGTCTCGGATGGAAGCGGCACACCCTACCGGGTGCGTGTCCGGCCGCCGTGCTGGTACAACCTCGCGGCTTCTCGCGAGATGCTCCTCGGCGGAATGATCGCCGACATCATTCCAACGTTCGGATCGGTCAACATGATCGGTGGGGAGTGCGACCGGTAAGCGATGCCCAAGTTCACCTTAGATGGCAAAGAGATCGGCTTCGAGCCTGGAGAGACCGTCATGCAGGCGGCCTGGCGCGAGGGTATCGAGATTCCGCACTACTGCTGGCACCCCGGTCTTTCGATCGCGGCGAATTGTAGAATGTGCCTCGTTCACATCGAGAGCGGCCGCCAGATGGCGATGCCGCAGCTCGTATTCGACGAAGCGGCGGGCGAATACGTTCCCGCCACCAAGTCCAAGCTTCAGCCCGCCTGTCAGCTCGAGGCCGCCGACGGCATGGTGATTTCGTCCACCAATGACGAGGTCAAGACCGCACAGGCTTCCGTGCAGGAGTTTTTGCTCCTCAATCACCCGGTCGATTGCCCCATCTGCGACCAGGCCGGCGAGTGCAAGCTCCAAGATTACTACTACGAGCACCAGGGCACGCTGAAGCGCAAGCTCACCGAGCCGGTTCACAAGCCAAAAGGTGTCCGCTTCGGCCCGACCATCGTTTATGACGCCGAGCGATGCATCATGTGCACGCGCTGCATCCGCGTCTGCGACGAGGTCGCCAAGGACCACGTCCTCGACATGCGCGAGCGCGGCAACCGAAACGAAATCATACTCGCGCCGGGCAGAGAGCTCGACCACAAGTACACGCTGATGACCGAGCACGTCTGTCCGGTTGGCGCGCTGACGAGCCAGGATTTTCGCTTCAAGGCGAGGGTTTGGTTCCTCAAGTCGGCGCCGAGCGTCTGTACTGGGTGCGCCACCGGCTGCAATAGCCACGCCGACTACGACCCGCGCAACGGCAAGATCTACCGCCTTCGTCCTCGCGACAACGCCGATGTCAACAAGTTCTGGATGTGCGACGACGGGATGATGACCTACACGCGCCACGATACGGACCGGCTGCTGATGCCGAGCGTGGGCCGTGGCGATGCGCGCCTGCCGGTTGGCGAAGACGAAGCGCTCATTTTGGGCGCCGAGAAGCTCAAGGGCGTCGATGGGGATAAGCTCGCGGTCGTTCTCAGCGCTCAGCACAGCACCGAAGACAACCTTGCCCTGGCCAAGCTGGCCGCCGCCTTGGGCGCCGAGCAGCTCTACCTGGCGGCGCTGCCAAGCTGGGAAGGTGACGACATTCTCCGCAACGAGGATCACAATCCGAATCGCGCGGGTGCGACGCTGGCTGCAGGTGGAGCCGCGTTGAAGTCGGTCGCCGAGCTCCCGGCCGATGTTCAGTCCGGCTCGGTCGAGGCGGTGCTTGCACTCGGCTGGGCAACGGAAGAAACACTCGAACAGCTCGCCCCGCTGCTCGCCTTGGACCGGGTCGTCTCGCTCACGAGCCACGTGGGCGCGCTGCCGGCCGTGGCCTCGGTCGCCATTCCTGTCGCCGACGCGTTCGAGCTCGACGGTAGCTTCGTGAACGCCAAGGGCATGTCGCAGTCCTTTGGGCCGGTGCTGCCCGCGCCGGCAGGCGTCGAGCCCGCCTGGAAAACGATTTTGAATCTCGCTCGTCAGCTCGGCAAGGATCTCGGCTTCGAGAGCCTCGAAAGCCTGCGTCAGGGCCTCGTCGACGCGGCGGAGGCGGCCCAATGACCACGACGTTCCTGGTCGTCTCCTCCCTGGTGAAAGTGCTGGTCGTCCTCGTCATCACCGTCGGCACCTTCGCTCCCATCATCATTTGGGCAGAGCGGCGCCAGAGCGCCATGATTCAGGACCGGCTGGGGCCGAGTCGCGCCGCCATCACCCTACCGGCCTCGGCGGTGGCCTTCATCGACAGCGCGCGTCTTCCCATGTGGCGTCTCGCCGCGCTGACCGGCATCGTCGCCATCGTCGCGCTGCTCACTCTGACCTTCGTTGCCATCAAAGGCAGCAACCCCCTGCCGCTCTCGACCTCTGCATTGACCGCCACGCTGGTCGCCTTCGGCGCGGCCTCGATCTTGCTCCGCGTAGGGTACGGCGTGCACGGCATGCTCGTCCGCAACGGGGGCAAGATCATGCTCCTCGGTCTCCTGCACCCTTTGGCGGACGCCTTGAAGTTCATCTTCAAAGAAGACTTCGTTCCGCCCAAAGCGGACAAGTTTTTGTTCTCCGCGGGCCCGATCATCGCGCTCATTCCGGCCATCGCAGCCTTTGCGGTCGTCCCTTTCGCCAGCAGCTTGCACTGGGACTACCTCAATCAGGTGCTCCCGCGAACCGGCGACATCGCCGGCCTGGTGATGCCCATGCAAGTCGCGAGCATCAACGTCGGCATCCTCTTCATCTTCGCCATCGCCAGCACCGGCATCATCGGGGCTGCGGTTTCCGGCTACGCCTCGGACAACAAGTACTCCTTGCTCGGTGGGATTCGGGCCGCCAGCCAGATGGTCAGCTATGAAGTCGTCCTGGGCCTCACGCTCGTGCCTGCCTTCATGGTCTATGCCTCGCTTCGGCTCGAAGACATGGCGATGTGGCAATACGATCACATCTGGGGGATCTTCGTTCCGCCGTTGACGCTCGCTGCAATCAACTTTTTCGTGGCCGCCGTCGCCGAGACCAAGCGCGTTCCGTTCGACCTTCCCGAGGGCGAGAGCGAGCTCGTCGGCGGCTACCTCACCGAGTACTCCGGCATGAAGTTCGGCATGTTCTTCATGGGCGAGTTCGTCGAAGTGGTTTCGCTGGCCGCGATTGCCTCGGTGATCTTCCTTGGCGGTTGGGATGTGCCCTTCCTCTACCGCGATGGCTTCGAGTTCTCGCTGCCTTTCGCGTCCGCGGCATTTTCGGTGCCGCTGGTCCATTGGCTCGTCGTCGCCATTCAATTTCTGGTCTTCCTCTTCAAGATCATCATCCTGATTTGGTTCCAGCTCATGATTCGCTGGTCCCTTCCGCGGTTCCGCTACGACCAGCTCATGTCGCTCTGCTGGAAGGGTCTCTTGCCCGTTTCGCTGCTCAACATCCTGGTCATCGGCGCCTTCATTCTGTCGGGCTGGCTCGACGGTTGGGTCGCTTTCTTCGAGAAGATCTTCTGAGGTCGCGCATGGCAATTGAGATCAAAGTCATCAAGAAACCCGGTCGTACCGTCGCCGAACAGGTCTATCTCCCCGAGATTGCCAAGGGTCTCGGCTTTACCATGGGCCGCTTCTTCAAGAACACCTTCGGCCCGAAGGCCAAGAAGGAAATCGCCACGGTGAAATACCCGGAAGAGACGGTCGAGTATCCGGAGCGGTTCCGCGGCATTCACCGGCTCACCCAGCGAACCGATGGCTCACCGCGCTGCGTGGCATGCCTTTGCTGCAGCACCGCATGCCCGGCTCAGTGCATTCACATCGAACCGGCTGAGTACGAGCCCGACGACCCACGCTACGGCTACGAGCGTTTCCCAGCGGTGTTCACCATCGACGAGCTCCGCTGCATCTTCTGCGGCTACTGTGTCGAGGCGTGCCCCTGCGATGCCATTCGAATGGACACGGGGATGCACATGCCGCCCTCGACCCGTCGTGAGCATTTCATCTACGACAAAGACACCCTGCTCTCGATCCCAGGGCGCGACGGCTCCTACCTGACGGCCAATCCGCGCCACGAGCCGGGCGACCCGAGTCATCCGGGCGTCGATCGCGAGCGCGGACACTGAGCATGACCGAATCGCGTGCGGCCAGCCGGACGGCGATCATGGTCGCCGCCTACCGCGGCAGGGCCTCTGCCGCGCCAAAGCCGATCTGTGACGACCCCTGGGCGCTGCGCCTCGCTGGACCCGAGGGCGAAGCACTTTCCCGTCGTTGGGACGCACACTCGCCCTCGATGGAGCTCTGGATGGCGCTTCGGACTCGCTATCTCGACGACTGCGTGACGCGGGCGCTCGATCGCGGCGTCCGGCAGGTTGTAATTCTCGGTGCGGGCCTGGACACCCGGGCTGCACGCTTGGGGCGCCAAGGTGTTCGTTTCTTCGAGGTCGACCAGCCTGCCAGCCAGGCAGACAAACGTGAACGACTTTCGAGGTTTGAAGCCTATCCGATGGAGGCAGCGACGTTTGTTCCTTGCGACTTCGAAGGAGACGACTTCGTGCGGCTCCTCGAAACCGCGGGGCTCGATCGAAGATCTCCGACCTGCTTCGTCTGGGAGGGCGTGATCTACTACCTGCGCGAAGCCGCCGCCCGCTCGACGTTGCGGCGCCTCTCAGCCGAATTCGACCCTCGCTCGCTCCTGGTCTTCGACTATCTCAACAGCAAGATGGCGAAGTCGAGCCCACGCCTCCGGAAGGAAGACCGGGCGATGAAGGGCATCATCGAGGAGCTCGGCGAGCCCATGCAATTCGGGATCGACGACCCGACGCCCTTGATGGCCGAGTGCGGCTATCGCTTCCTCCGGACCGTGAGCTTCGATGAGCTGGCATTGGAGTACACCGGCACCTACGCGCGTGAGCGTTTCTTTCGCTTCCAGGCGGTGGGATTGGCAAGCACAAGCGAGGATCTTTCGCTTTGGTAGAGACCCGGCAAATCGACGGACGCGCCGTGACGTTTCGACACGAGCCGGGGGCCGGGCCGGCTCTGGTCTGCGTGCACGGCTCGGCAGGGAATCACCATGTCTACGATCGGCTCCTCGACGCGATGCCCGGTCGTGAGCGCTATGCGATCAACCTTCCGGGACGAGCCGGAGCCGACGGGCCGGCACTCGGCACCGTGGCGGAGATGGAAGCGTTCCTCTCCCGGTTCCTCGAGTCGGAAGTGGAGGGCAACTACCTGGTCGTCGGCCACTCCCTTGGCGGCGGCGTGGCGCTGGAGCATGCCCTCTCGTCCAGATCCGAGCGCCTCGAGGGAATCGTCCTGCTCGGCACCGGCGCGCGCCTCCGGGTCCACCCGATGATCTTACAGCTCTTCGAGCAGGTTGCGAAGTCCGGCGCCGCCATTCCTCCTCTCCCTCCCGGCCTCTACGAGCCGGGCGCCAGTCCGGCTCTCGTCGCCGCAGCATCGAAGCACCGCGAGCTCACGCCGATCGAAACCGGAGGCCAAGACTGGCGCGCCTGCGACAGCTTCAACCGAATGGACGACGTCAAAGACATCCAAGTCCCCGCTCTCATCGTCGCAGGAAGTCAGGACGCCCTGACGCCCGTAAAGTACGCGCAATACCTTGCGGCCCAAATCCCCGACAGCGAGCTCCACATTCTGGAGGGCGCCGGCCACATGCTCGTCATGGAACGCGCCACCGAAATCGCCGATCTCATCCGTCGGCGATTGTGACAGGCAACTTCAGCTGCCGGCGTCCGATAGGTCTGGCATGCCGTCATCCGCCGCACTACGGTGCGTTTCGTTCATGACCGACATCGACGTGGCTTTGCGAGAGCGTTTCGGGCTTTCGGCATTTCACCCCTGGCAGCGTGAGGCCATCCAAGAGCTTCTCGATGGGCGGCGGCGGGTGATCGTCATCGCCCCTACGGGCGGCGGCAAGTCGCTTTGCTACCAACTTCCGGCAGCGGTCCTTCCAGGGACCTCGATCGTGATCTCGCCGCTCATTGCGCTCATGGAAGATCAGGTGCGCGCTCTGACGGAGCGGGGGGTTGCGGCGACCTATCTAGCCTCGACGCTCGATCCCGAAGAGGTCAAGCGTCGCGAGCGCGAAATCTTCGAGGGCCGCTATCAACTCGTCTATGTGGCGCCCGAACGCCTCGAGTCGCCCTGGCTGGTCGACAGGCTCGCGGGGATTCGGCCCGCGCTGCTGGCCATCGATGAGGCGCATTGCATCTCGCAGTGGGGCCACGATTTTCGGCCCTCGTACCTGAGGCTCGGCGAGGTCATCGAGCGCTTGAAGCCTCCTCGGGTCATCGCCTGCACGGCGACCGCGACACCGATCGTGCGTCGCGAGATTCAAGAACGGCTTGGTCTCGGCTCCGAAGAGAGCGCGGTGATTTTGCGCGGCTTCTCACGACCGAATCTCCATCTTGCTGTCGTCGAAACCGACAGCTCGTCGCAGCGGCGCAAGCGGATGCTGCATGCGCTTCGCGATGCGCTCGGCAATCCTGACGAGCCCGATGGCGGCGCCATCGTTTACGCGGCGACCCGCCGTAACACCGAGAAAGTCGCAGAGGCCGTCGCCAAAGCAGGTTGGCGTGCCGCCCCGTATCACGCCGGCCTTGCGGCTTCGGTGCGTGAGGACGTCAACCGGCGTTTCGCGAATCGTTCTCTCGATGTGGTCGTCGCCACCAATGCGTTTGGAATGGGAATCGATCGGTCCGACATTCGCACCGTGATCCACGTGCAGGCGCCGGGCTCGGTCGAGGCGTACTATCAAGAGGTCGGGCGCGCGGGGCGCGACGGGCAACCCGCGCACGGGCTCTTGCTCACCAGCTCGGGGGACCTCGGGCTTCGACGCCGCCTCATCGGCTTCAGCGGGGGGCGAGACCCGGGCGCCGCCCAAGACCCCGCGCACGTGCAACAGCAATGGCGCCTCTTTCTCGATCTGATGCGATATGTCGAAGCGGGCAGCTGCCGGCACGATTTCATCTTGCGGTACTTCGGCGACGAGCAGGAGACCCTCGGCGGCTGTGGCCACTGCGACGTATGCGAGCGTCTCGAAGAGCGAGGCGAGGAGGGTGGTCCGCGGTCCGCCTCCGAGGAAGAGGCGCTCGTGGTGCGCAAGGCTCTGGCCGGGGTCGCTCGCAACCAGGGGCGAGCTGGGCTCACGGCCGTGTGCGACATGCTTCACGGTACGGACAACGAACGGCTGCGCCGCTTGGGCCTCACCGAGCTCAGCACGCACGGTCTACTCAAGGACCGTCCCAAGGCCTGGGTTCTCGCACTTCTAAGAAGGCTGATCACGGCGGGCCTGGTCGACCTCAGCACTGGCGAATTCCCGATTCCCTTCTTGACGCCGCTAGGCACCACGACGATGAAGAGCGAGGAGCCGGTGCGCGTGCTCGTCCCTTCGCCAGAGGCAGGCCAGCCGCGAGCGCACAAAAAAGACCGCCAAGCCTCGGAGCGGGAGCTTCCGGACAATGTCGACTCGTCGCTCTTCGAGAGCCTGCGCGCGACGCGTCTCGACCTTGCGCGGGCCAAGGGCGTTCCGGCCTACGTCGTCTGCCACGACCGTACGCTTCTCGAAATCGCCGCCTACAAGCCTACATCGATCGAGGCGCTCGCAGGCATTCACGGGATGGGGCCTGCGCGCATCGAGCGCTACGGCGAGCCGTTCCTAGCCGCCGTGAGCTCCCACGCGCCGTAGCCGACGACCTCTTCTCGGCCGCCTGCGGTGTCACCCGAGCTTCGCAGATCCAAGGTCCGCGCTATGAGCCCGTGTCGCCGCGCGGCTTTCAAAAGCCCCTGCATCCCGATGCGCCCGCAGGCGTCATCCGAATGAATCCGCTGGGGTTCCAACGATTCGATCGCCGATGCAGTCGCGGTGTCCATGCGCTTCGCGGTGTCGTAGTCGAAGTAGTGGCTTAGATCGGAGCTCACGACGATGAGGGTTTCCTCCCCGCCCCATAGGGCTTCTAGGACTTCTTCCACTTGTGCCGGTGACGCGCGGCCGACCGCGATTGGAAGCACGGCGAAATCGCCGAGCAGCTCCTGGAGAAATGGCAGCTGCACCTCGAGCGAGTGCTCCCTGTGATGCGCATCGTCGAGAACATCGACGAACGGAAAACGCAGGATTTGCTGGCGCGCCGTTTCGTCGATGTCGACGGAGCCCAAGGGTGTGTGGAAGGCTGTGCTGCTCGGAACTGCGAGGCCGGCGAACCAAATGTGGTGACTCGGCCCAATCAACACGACGCGAGAAACCCGTTCCCGTGAAGCCTCGATTTGTATGAAAGCCGAGGCGGCAACCGGACCCGAGTACATGTAGCCGGCATGCGGCACGATCAGCGCCTTCGGCCAAGGATCGCGAGGTTCAGTGGTTTCGCGTGCCGCATCGAGGTATTCACGAACCACGGCGCGCAAGGCATAGGTGTCGCCTGGATAAAAGGAACCGGCCACCGCTGCTGCTCGCACCGTCGCCACTGGTTGAACGTGCGCATGATTGAACGCTTGTCAATGCACGCCGATCCCACTTGCGCTTAGCCGGGCCAATGCGCATCGTAATTCTGATGGCAGGTTCGCTCAGTTCGACGGTCGCGACCGACTACTGGAGTCGACTCGACGACGGGCGGCTCCTTTGCGAGCTCTGCCCGCGAGCCTGCAAGCTTAGTGAGGGGCAACGCGGGCTTTGCTTCGTCCGTGCACGTGAGGACGACGCGATCGTGCTCACCAGCTACGCTCGGTCGAGTGGATTCGCAGTCGACCCAATCGAGAAGAAGCCCCTGAACCACTTCCTGCCTGGGACGCCCGTGTTTTCGTTTGGAACAGCCGGCTGCAATCTGACCTGCAAGTTTTGCCAAAACTGGGACATTTCGAAATCGCGGCAGATGGACACGCTCGCCGATGCCGCCGGGCCCGAAGAAATCGTTCGGGCGGCGGAGCGACTCGGCTGCCGCAGCGTTGCCTTCACCTACAACGACCCGGTGATCTTCCTCGAGTATGCGCGGGATGTGGCAGCCGCGTGCAAGGACGCCGGCACTCGAACGGTCGCAGTGACGGCCGGCTACATCAACTCGGAGCCGAGGGCTGAGTTCTTCTCTTTCATCGACGCGGCCAACATCGATTTGAAGGCCTTCGACGACGACTTCTACCGGCGCATCGCCGGCGGACGACTGGCGCCGGTGCTCGACACCTTGCGCTATCTACGGAACGAGACCGACGTCTGGTTCGAGATCACCAACCTCGTCATCCCCGAGCACAACGACAGCGATGACGAACTCCGGCGAATGAGCGCTTGGATCGTCGAAGAGCTTGGCCCCGACGTGCCGCTTCATTTCTCGGCCTTCCATCCCAGCTACAAGATGCTGAATGTGCCTCCGACCTCACGCACGACCTTGCACCGGGCCAGAAGCATCGCCATGCAAGAAGGTGTTCATCACGTCTACACCGGCAACGTTCATGATCCGGAAGGCGATACCACGTGCTGCGCCGGATGCGGGACGGCGCTGATCACCCGGGACTGGTATGAGATTCTCGAGTGGAACCTGCGGGACGGGTGCTGTCCGACGTGCGGTACGCGCTGCGCCGGCGTTTTCGAGCCTAGCCCCGGGGCCTGGGGCGCACGTCGCCTTTCGGTCAAGATGGGGCCGGACGGAATCGCGCTCTCTTAGTCCTCCCGCATGACTAGGCCGCAGAGGCGCTGTCGACTGGCACGGCGAGGATTTTCCCCAGGAAATCGAGGACGGCGCGGATGCGTGCGCTGTCGCGAAGATCCTTGTGAACGGCTTGCCAGATCTGTCGAGGCTCGGGCTCACCTTCGAGCGGAACACGCACCAGGTGGGGGTCGTAATCGGCGACGAGGCAAGGGAGGAGGCCGATCCCCGTGCCTGCCACGGTTGCGGAATACGTTGCTGACACGCTGTCGGAACGCAGAGCGACCCGGGCTCCGTCCATCCGAGCCTCGACCCAATCATTTTCGCGGCGAAACGGACGCACGTCGGTGAAGAGGATCATCTGATGCCCCGCCAAAGAGTCCTTGGGAAGACCAAAACGATCGACGTAGTCGCGCGATGCGTAGAGCCCCAAGTGAATGAACGAGAGCCGCTTGATGATCAGGTCCTCTTGCGTCGGGCGAGCGAGACGCAGGGCGATGTCGGCTTCGCGCCGGGCGAGGTTCACTTCCAGGTTGGTGCAGTTGAGCTCGAGTTGAATTTCGGGGTAGCGCTCGCGAAAGCGACGCAGGTGTGGGGCGATGAACCGTGTCGTCAGCATTTCGGTGGCGGTGAGTCGGACGACACCCTCGAGCTTCTGATCTTCACCCGCTACGTCTCGCTCGACGCCGAGAGCCTCCCGCTCGATCCGTTCGGCCCGGGGCAACAGGCGATGGCCGGCGTCGGTCAGGACGTATCCGGTGGGGGTTCGATCAAAGAGGCGTGCGCCGAGCTCCTCCTCGAGCTTCACCAAGCGCCGCCCGACGGTCGTCGGGTCCAGCGATAGTGCAGTGCCAGCTGCAGCAAGGGTCCCGTGGCGCTGCAGCGTGAGGAAGTAGCGCACATCGTCCCAGTTAAACATGGCCTGCATCGTCGCAGCCTAACCTTTGATGTGCAACTGCAAAAGTGCGCCTTCTAGCTACGATCGAAGATGTCCCGCAGGCGCTAAGTCGTTCATATGACACACGAAAGAAGTCGGTGATGCAATTGCGAGTCGACATCGCCATCGATCAAGTCCTCACAGACCTGAGCGACCGGCGCAAATGAACGAAAACCGGCGCTCAGCGCTGAAAATTCGCCCCTCGGTGACGATGTAGACATAATAATCTGTTAGCATAGTAATTCGGGCCACGGAAGAGAACCGAATGATTCGACCTATGCGTAACTGGTTGGCTGCGTGCGCGGCTGTTTGTGTGGCCCTGGGGGCCTGTGGCGGGGGATCCACGCCCAATGCGCGAGTCGCGCCCGAGATCACGACGACGCCACCGCAGACGGCCATCGTCGGCGTGCCGTTCAACTACACGGTCGTCGCCGATGGCATGACGCCCCTCCGGTTCGCGCTGGTATCCGGCCCTCAGGGATTCGCGATCCATCCCGCTTCCGGGATCGTGACCTGGACTCCGCAAAGCCAAGGCACCGTCTCGATCGAAGTGAGCGCGACGAATCTGGCTGGCTTCGATGCACAGGCGTTCGATGTGGAAGTCGCGGGCCTCAGCGGGCCCGTTTTCGTTACGGAGCCGCCCACCGAAGCAACGGTTGGTGCACAGTACGCATACGATCCCGAAGTCGTTGCGAGCAGTCCGGTTTCGTGGAGCGCTGCCGTCGCGCCGGAAGGGCTGACGATCGATGCGAGTACCGGGGCGGTCCGTTGGAGACCCAGCGCCGATCAAGCCGGCGAACAGGCCGTCGTCCTTCGTGCCACCGAGGTTGAAAGCGGAGTGTTCGGCGATCAGGAGTTCACCATCACCGTGATCGATTCCGGCGGTCCTGCCGTGATCACCTCCACGCCCCCCGAGCGCGTGTACGCCAGGGAAGTGCTTCACTACGATGCGGTAGCCTCCGGCGCACCCACGATCGAATGGAGCGTGCAAGACCCATCGGCAGGCACGTCTGCATCGGGCGTGACCTTCCTGAGCGCCCCACCCGAAGGGGAGGCCGTGACCGTCGCCTGGGACACCGCCGGCGCTGCGCCTGGCGACTACAGTATCGCGCTCCAGGTGGACAATGGGCTCGGGGAGCCGAACGTTCAGGAGTTCATCGTCACGGTAGATCCGCGTCCGCCAGTCCCGGAAATCGACTTGGTCACCGTGCCGCCGCCCACGACCATGTTCGTTGGAACCGGATACCAGTACGATGTCAACCTCACTCCGGAAAGCGAAAGTCCGGCCGTGGTCTGGAGCCTCACTGGCGCGACCCTTCCGGCCGATTTGGCGATCACGATCGATCCGGACAGCGGCGAGGTGAGCTTCACTGCGTCGGAGACTGATGGCGAGCTCGAGTACAGCTACACGGTCCGTGCCGAGAATGTGCTCGGGGAGGGCGATGAGGCAACAATCACGGTCGACGCGGTCTATCCACCGGCGACGCCCATTCTCACGGTCACGCCGGGCACGACATTCGCAGTGAGCGTCGGACAGAGTTTCTCTGGCGCGTCGGCGATGGCGACCGGTAATCCGACACCTGTTCTGAGCATTTCGGGCACCTTTCCGAATTTCCTCGAATTCGATCCACTGACGGGGTTGCTGTCGGCATCGCCGAGCAATCCGGCGCCCGAGAACGCGGACATCGGCGCCTATTCCTTCGACGTGGTGGCAACCAACAGCGAAGGAGCCGATAGCGCAACGATCGACATCACGGTCATTGCCGCAGCGCCGCACGTCGACTCGATTACGCCGGCTGCGGGACGCCGGCAGTCCGATGTCCCGATCATCGTTCGCGGCGCCGGCTTCGTTGCAACGGCCACGCCGCTCATTCGCCTCGAGCTCGGCGCCTACAGCGAGACGCTCGGCACCACGTTCGTCGACGAGTCGACGCTGACGGCAGTGGTGCCCATCGACGCGGCCCGGCCGTCAGGAGTTTACGATGTCGTGGTCGATCAGGGATCGACCACGACGCTCACGAAGCGTTTCACCGTGACGGAAGGCAACGGGACGACCTTGGGCGGCAGCGTCGGCGTGGACATCACGCTCCGTGCCATCGACAGCCCGCACGTGATCACGGGTGACCTGGTCATCGAAAACGGAGCAACCCTGACGGTGGAGCCCGGCGCCGTCGTCATGCTGGCCGCCGGAACCAATCGCCGGATCGACGTCGGAACCGGAACGGCGGGCGCCTTGGTGGCCGATGGGGGACAAGCCAGGGTCGACGATCAGATCGTGTTCACACGCTTTCAGAGCATCGCTGGCCCGGCGCCAAGCGGCCACTACCGAGGCCTTCGATTCGGGGCGAACATCATTTCGGCCACGACGACGCTTCGCAATGTGGTCGTCGAATTCGGCGGAAGGGTGGACACGGACACGAATCGTGGCGCGGTCGAAGTACTCAGCGGCTCGGCGCCCGTCATCATCGACTCGATCGTTCGGGAGAGCCTGAACTACGGACTCTACGCACAGGCGGGCGCCGGCTCGGAGAGCATCGATTGGTTCGACGGCAATCAGCTCACGGCCAACGGGAGGTCTCCGATCAACATCGGTTCGGACGAGGTCTCGACACTTGGCAGCAACCTCGACCTCTTCGGCAATGGAGAGGACAGGGTCTTCGTGCGTGGCTCTCTCGTCAGCCGGGCGGACGCCTCCTGGGCCAACTACGGCGTGCCGTTCTATCTCAGCAACGACATCCTCGTTCGCGCCGGAAGCACCATGACGATCGCGCCCGGAACGGAGATGCGATTTGCCTCGGCCCGGCGACTCACGGTTTCTACGAATGGAGAGGATGGGACCCTCGTCGCGGCGGGCAGCCCGGAGGCGCCGATTCGAATGATGCCCGACAGCGGCACTTGGGATGGCATCTACCTGAACGATCGCATTGGAGCGGGCACGGTCCTCCGAAACGCCCAAGTCGAAGGCTTCGGCGCGGGGGTCAATGGGGGTCTACGCGTCGACAATCCAGTCGCGCCAGGTGCCCGTGTTGCCATCGTCGAGAACTGCCTGTTTCGGAGCGACGAAGCGGGAGCGCTGGGCGTTTACGTTTCGGATGACGCCGGGCTGAGCTCGTTCGAGAACAACGTGCTCGATGTGACCGGCACTTCGGTCACTGCCACGATGGCTGGCTTCGACGACGTTCTCAGCCCCTCGAACACCTACGAGGCCCCGCTGCAGGTCCGTGCTGGGTCGATCATCGGGGCGGACATGGTTTGGCACAAGCCGGTCGCGAGCGATGCCTCGACGCAGCCGATTCGTCCTACGGGCAGCCTCGCGATTACGAACGGCTCGCTGAACATCCATGCGGGGAACAGAATTGAGATGCCTCTCGATGGCGCGATCAGGATGACCGACAGCCAGCTCGTGGTCGATGGGACATCGAGCGAGCCCGTCGTCTTCGAGCCGGTTGCTGGGGCAGACTACTGGAACCGGATCCGCCTCCGAGGTAGCGGCGCGGGCCCCACGAGCATCGCAAACGCAGTGTTGCAGTCGGCCGGCTCGAGCCCAACGTCGGGTGCTGCGACCACGCGCGCTGCGATCACCGTGGAGCCCAATGGCGGCGCTCCCGCAACCCCGGCCATCACGGACACTGTGATCGCCGGCAGCAACGGATACGGCATGACATTCGCAGACACGACCCATTGCGGCGGCGCGTGCAATGACAACACGGTCATCGGCTCTCGCTTCTCCGCGGTTCGCATGAACGGAAACTTCGTCGGACGCTTTGGCACAGGCAATTCGTTGGCTGGAAACAACACGACCGGCACCTTCGGCCACGACGGGTTCTGGGTCGTCGGCGACGTCGTCAACACGACCGCGACCTGGCCTCGGAACGACGTTCCGTACATGATGCACGGCGACTTCGAGCTCCGGCAGTCGAATCCGTTCGATCCGGTACCGATTTGGACCATCGAGCCTGGAAGCGAGCTTCGATTTGCCAGCGATCGACGCCTTCGAGTGGGCGAGGGCAACGACGGTGTTCTCGATGCCCAGGGCACGAGCGCCGATTCGATCACCTTCACGAGCATGGACATCGCCACGCCCACGTTCTGGCGCGGCATCGACTTCGCACAGGGCTCGGACGGATCGATTCTCGATCATGTGATCGTTTCCTATGGCGGTCGCAGCGCCAACACGGGCAACGTCAACTTCAGAAGCGGTTCGGTGGCGACCATCGGTGTGGTCGCGTTGACGCATTCCGAGGACTACGCCGCGGTGATCTACGCCGGCTCTGCTCCGATGTTCACCGGCCCGTCCACCGACCGGCTCTACGTACGCAACGGGCAGGCGTCCGTTCCCGGCGCCGGCGACCCGTCTTTCGACTGCGTACGCGACGCAAGCGCGGGAACCTGCACGCAGCTCTAGCGTTTCGGAGAGAGGGCTGACGCGTTTGTGCTTACGGAACTGGTGCTTGCACCGTCGGATCCGCTCACCTAGGCTCCGGCCTTAGTGCCTGACGAGAAGGACATCTCCCAGAAGACGCTGGCGGTTCATGGTGGTGAGCCGAGGACGTATCCGTACGACGCCCTGGTCGCCCCGATTACGCAGACGGCCACCTATTCGTTTGCGGACACCGCGGAGCTCATTGCCTATTTCGAAGGGCGAAAAGATCGCGAAGAATACGGGCGCTACGGGAACCCCTCGGTGCGGCTGGTCGAAGAGAAGGTCGCGGCTCTCGAAGACACGGAGGACGCGGCTGCCTTCGCGAGCGGCATGGCCGCCATGACCTCAACGATTCTGGCCCTCGTCAAGTCCGGGTCCCACGTAATCCTGTTCGCCGACTGCTACCGTCGAACGCGTCAGTTCGTCACGACTTTCCTCGACCGCTTTGGGGTTTCGAGCACTCTCGTCCCGCCTGCGGACGTGGAGGCGCTGAGGGCGGCCATTCGACCCGAGACGCGTCTGGTGATCGCGGAGGCCCCGACCAATCCCTACCAGACCGTTCCTGACCTCGAGCAGCTCGCTGAAATTTGCCGCGCGAAGAAGGTGAAGACCCTGATCGACAGCACCTTTGCGACGCCGGTCAACTTCCGGCCGGCAAGCTTCGGGATCGACATCGTAGTGCACAGCGCGACCAAGTATTTAGCAGGCCACAACGACGTCCTCGGGGGTGTCGTGGCGGGGAAGTCCGGAATCGTTTCCCTGGTTCGCGACCTCCGGAGTGTCTATGGCGCCTGCCTCGATCCGCACGCGGCGTATCTGGTCCACCGCGGCATCAAGACATTGGCGCTTCGTGTCGAACAGCAGAATGCCTCTGCGCAGGCGCTTGCCGAACGCTTGGAGCAGCATCCGCGGGTGCGCCGGGTTTGGTATCCAGGACTACCGTCTCACCCCAACCACGAGACGGCCAAGCGCCTGATGACCGGCTTCGGCGGCGTCGTGACCTTCGAAGTCGACGCTGATCTCCACGGAACCAGTCGTGTCGTCGACGCGTGTCGGATCCCGAGAATCGCGCCGAGTCTTGGCGGGGTCGAGTCCTTAATTGAGCAGCCGGCGCTGATGAGTTACTTCGAGCTCAGCACCGAAGAGCGCGAGGCGATCGGCATCCGGAACAACCTCATTCGCTATGCGGTGGGCATCGAAGACACGGCGGAGCTGATCGCGGATCTGGTCGCTGCGCTGGACCGCACGGCCTGACGCAACGCTTCGATACTGCGATTCGCCTCACAAAACAGCGTTGCAACTCTTCCTCCTCACTGGCATTCGCCCGGCTCCAGCCTGTGGATGAAGTGCGCAAGTGCCCGAAATTGCTGTTGACGCGCCGAAGGCCGTAGATATACTCAGCGGCCAATGGGGAAAGAATCGATGACGAAGTCGGAGCTCATCGACGCTGTAGCCCAGCGGACGAAGATCACCAAAAGCCGAGCTGAACAAGTTGTAAACTGCGTCTTCAACTCGATGACGTCGGCGCTCGAGCAGGGGGAGGGGATCGAAATCCGGGGCTTCGGTAGCTTCACGGTGCGCGAGTACAAGTCGTACAGTGGGCGGAACCCCCGTACGGGGAGGCCCGTCCCGGTTCCTGAGAAACGACTGCCGTTTTTCAAGGTTGGCAAAGAGCTCAAAGAGCTCGTCAACGGCGGCGTCGCTGACACCGCCGACGCCGGCGAATAGGGGCTGACGATGAAACCCGAAGCGCAGCTCGCCGAGCTCAAGCGCGGCGTGGTCGACGTGCACGTCGAATCAGAGCTCCTCGAGCGTCTGAACACGGGCAAACCTCTCAAGATAAAGGCTGGGTTCGACCCGACTCGACCGGATCTGCACCTCGGTCACACGGTGCTGCTCAACAAGATGCGCCAGTTTCAAGAGCTGGGGCACGAAATCATCTTCATCGTTGGAGACTTCACCGCGCAAATCGGTGACCCGTCCGGCCGAAGCAGCACCCGTCCCGTCCCGACGCGCGACGAGATCCTCGAAGGGGCTCGCAGCTATGCCGATCAGGCATTCAAGATCCTCGACCGGGATCGCACACAGATCGTCTATAACAGTGAGTGGCTCGGCAAGATGGCCTTCGACGACGTCATCCGGCTAGCGGGCAAGTACACGCTGGCGCGCATGATGGAGCGAGACGATTTCAAGCGGCGCTGGGCGGAGCACCAGAGCATTTCGCTTCACGAGCTCTTGTACCCGCTCGCGCAGGCGTACGATTCCGTGGTCCTCGAATGCGATGTCGAGCTCGGTGGAACCGACCAGCTTTTCAACCTGCTCGTGGGTCGAGAGATCATGCGCGAGATGGGGCAGCGGCCCCAAATCGTGATCACGACCCCAATCCTCGAAGGCATCAACGCGCGCTTTGAAACCGGCAAGATCGTCGGCGCGAAAATGAGCAAGTCGCTCGACAACTACGTCGGTGTGGCCGAGCCGCCCAAGGAGCAGTTCGGCAAGCTGATGAGCATCTCGGACGACCTGATGTGGCGCTACTACGAGCTGTTGTCGTCGGAACCGAACCTCGAAGTGGAACGCCGAAAGCGCGCCTGCGCCGCGGGTGAGATGAACCCGCGCGATGCCAAAATCGCGCTGGGCAAAGAGGTCGTGACCCGCTACCACGACGCGGAGCAGGCCAACGCCGCGGAGGCTTCGTGGCTGGCCCAGTTTTCGAAGCGGCAGATCCCGGACGACATGCCCGAGCACGAAGTCGCGCTCGACGAGGACGCCGTCTGGGTGCCCAAGCTCCTGAGCGATATCGGTCTGGTGAAGAGCTCGAGTGATGGCCGCCGCCGAATCCAGCAAGGCGGCGTCGAGATCGACGGCGATCGCGTCACCGACCCACAAGCCAAGCTCCCCAAAGGGCGCTACATCATCAAGGCCGGCAAACGCAGCTGGGCCGCCGTCACCCTGAAGTAGGGGACACTCTCCGGGTATCCAACCCCTCGGAATCAGGGGGTTTCCCAGCGAAAGATCGCAGGGGCTTCACATGATGTCAGGATCTTGTCGCCCATGGAGCGCTGCGATCCTTCACGGTGGAAGCCAGTGATTACGGAGGGTTAAACACCCGGAGAGTGTCCCCTTGACGGGATAAGTTTTACGATGTAAATGATTTGAATGGCTAGGGCGGCTTTGACAGCGGAGGAGCTGGATGCGTTCCGGGCGCGCGCGGTGGCAGCTGCGACTAAGCTCTTCGCGGAGCGAGGGTACGCTGGGGTGACGCTTCGCTCGTTGGCCAAGGCGCTCGGTGTGAGCCCGATGACGCCGTATCGGTACTTCGAGAACAAGGAAGAGCTGTTCGCGATGGTGCGGACCGAAGCGCTGCGCAGGTTTGCCGATGTCCAGCGCGACGCGGTCGCCGGAGTCGACGACCCCGAGGAAGCGCTGCGGACCTTGGGAAGGGTCTACGTGCGCTTCGCGCTCGATGAGCCCGACGCGTACCACACCATGTTCGATATCCTACAGGCGCAGGCGAGCGGCTATCCCGAGCTCGAGTCCGAGCAGGCGAGGGCGTTCTCGTATCTTCACGCTGCCGTGACCGCGGCCGTGGACGCGGAGCTCACGCAAGGGGAGCCGCTGCGGCGCGCGCACCTGCTTTGGGCTCAGGTTCATGGGCTCGTCTCGCTGCACCTTGCAGGCAAGCTCGTGATGGGCTGCACTTTGGACGAATTGATTTCATCGGTCTTTGAAAGGCCGGAAGCCGCGCAGTGAGGCGCGCGTAGGAGAGCAAAATGCGGATCGGAACATCGTACAAGCAGCACCCCGGCCTCGCCGAGAGATGGGACGCAATCGTGATCGGGTCGGGTATCGGCGGCATGGCCGCGGCCGCGACTCTCTCCAAGCTCGCCGAAAAGCGCGTGCTCGTCCTAGAGAGGCACTACACCGCCGGTGGCTTCACCCATACGTTTCGCAGGCCCGGTTATGAATGGGACGTGGGGGTTCACTACATCGGAGACGTATCCCACCCGCGCGCCACCTCGCGTCGCCTGTTCGACTTCATCACGGATGGGCAGCTCGACTGGGCCGACATGGGCGACGTCTATGACCGGATCATTTTGGGTGAGAACGCGTACGACCTGGTCAAGGGGTTCGAGAATTTCCGCGCTCAGCTGCACGAGTACTTTCCGCAGGAAAAAGACGCGATCAACCAGTACCTGGAGAAGGTGATCGCCACCGTCAAGAAGGCGCAGATGTTCTTCGCGGAAAAGGCGATGCCTCCATTCGTCTCCAAGCTGTTCGGCGGGATGATGCGCAGGGGCATCACCAAAGAAGCGTTTCGGACGACCCGCGAGGTGCTCGAAGAGATCACCCAGAACCAAGAGCTCATCGGCGTGCTGACGGGCCAGTTCGGGGACTACGGCTTGGTTCCCTCCGAGAGCTGCTTTTTCATTCACGCCATGGTCGTCGCCCACTACTTCCGCGGCGCGGCCTATCCGGTCGGGGGCTCGTCCCGAATCGCCGAAAGCATCCTCCCGGTGATCGAACGCGCGGGCGGAGAGGTCGTGACCAACGCAGAGGTGACCGAGATCATCATCGAGAAAGAACGAGCCGTCGGCGTCCGGCTAGCCGACGGGCATGAGCTCCGCGCTCCAGTCGTCATCAGCAATGCCGGCGTCATCAATACATTCGAACGCCTGGTCCCGTCGCCGTTGGCGAAGTCCATTGGATACGCGGCCAAAGCGAGAGACCTCGGCACGTCGGTCGCACACCTCTCGCTCTACGTTGGATTGAAGGGCACCACCGAAGAGCTTCAACTCGAAAAGACCAACCTTTGGGTCTATCCGGACCACCGCCACGAGGAGAATTTCAAGCGCTTCCTGGCGGACGTCAACGCGCCGTTCCCACTGGTCTACTTGTCCTTTCCCTCGGCCAAGGATCCGGATTTCGAACGGCGGTACCCCGGGCGCTCGACCATCGAGGCCGTCACCATGGGCTCCTACGATTCGTTCCGGCGCTGGGAAAACACATCGTGGAAGAAGCGCGGCGCAGAGTACGACGAGCTCAAAGCGAGCCTCTCGGAACGTCTGCTCGACAGCATCTACAAGCACGCGCCCGCGACGCGGGGCCGGGTCGAGGTTGCCGAGCTCTCGACCCCGCTCTCCACTCGGAACTTCTCCGCTCACCCCGAGGGAGCGATTTACGGTCTATCGCATGATGCGCACCGATACGAACAACGATGGCTCCGGCCGCAAACTCCGATCAAGGGCCTCTACCTCAGCGGCGCAGACGTCGTCTCGGCGGGCGTCGTGGGCGCGATGATGGGCGGCTTGATCTGCACTTCCGCGGTACTCAAGGGCAACGTTCTCGGTCAGGTGCTGAAACACCAGACGCAAACGTTGCGCGATAAAGCCCCCGTCCCGCGCAAAGCTGCGCCCGCCTAGCTGCGCATTCGTCTCGCGGCATCCATCGGATTCGGTATGCTAGGCGGGCTATGATTCCACTCGAGCTCGAGCACGCGGTTTGGGAGCAGGTCTACATGGTCGCTCCGCTCACCATCGTTGGGACCCGCGAGCCAGACGGCACGTACGATTTGGCGCCGAAGCACCTGGCGATTCCCATGAGTTGGCAAGACCACTACGGATTCGTCTGCACGCCGTCCCACGCGACCTACGCCAACGCCACGCGGGAGGGGTGCTTCACCGTGAGCTTCCCGAGGCCCGATCAGATTCTGCTCGCGAGTCTTGCGGCAGCCCCTCGATGCGACGACGACCACAAGCACGCGTTGCAGGCCATTCCCACGATCCCCGCGACGACGGTCGAAGGCGTCTTGTTGGAGCACGCGTACCTGCACTTCGAATGCGAGCTCGACCGTGTCATCGATCACCTCGGGGACAACAGCCTCATCATCGGCCGAATCGTCGCGGCGGCGGTCGCCGAGGACGCCTTGCGAGACATGGACCGCGACGCACAGGAGATGATCGCCCATTCGCCCTTGCTGGCGTATGTGCATCCCGGGCGATTCGCCGAGATCGTTCAAACCAATGCCTTCCCGTACCACGTCGGCTTCAAGCGCTGAGGCCTCGACGATGTCCCAGGACCTTCCGAGCCGGATCCTCGACTACCTCGATCGCAATCGCCAAGGGATGGCCGAGCTCTTGGAACGATTGGTCCTCTGCGAGTCACCCTCTGGAGATCGGGCGTCCCTCGTGCGCGTGCTGGACCTCCTCTCGGACGCGTTTTCGGAGCGACGTTTTCGACCCCGCATCCTGGCGGGCCAAGACAGCGGCGGCATGCTCGTGGCGATGCCCATGGAACGTCCACGCCATCGTCCGCACCAGCTGCTTCTCGGCCACTGCGACACGGTCTGGCCGATAGGAACCCTGGAGACGATGCCGGCGAGGACCGCAGACGGCACATTTTGGGGGCCAGGCTCCTACGATATGAAGGCAGGGCTCGCCCAGGGGTTGTTCGCGATCGAGGCGCTTGCCGCGGCGGGCGCCGACACCTTGCCCGTCACGCCGGTGTTCTTCATCAACTCCGACGAAGAGATTGGTAGTCACGAGTCGACGCGGGTCATCATCCGCTTTGCACGCAGCGCCGACCGCTGTTTCGTGCTGGAACCCTCTCTGGGCCCGGACGGCGACCTGAAGACCGCACGCAAAGGGGTGGGCAGCTTTTCGATCACCGTTCGGGGGAAGGCGGCACACGCAGGGCTCGATCCGGGGAAGGGAGCAAGCGCAATCCTCGAGCTGTCGCTCGTCATCCAGAAGCTCTTTGCGCTCAACGACGTCGAAAAGGGAATCACGGTGAACGTCGGTACGATCGACGGGGGCCTGAGCGCAAACGTGGTGGCCCCTGAGAGCAAAGCCTCGGTCGACGTCCGGGTTCCCACCATGGAAGACGCCGAGCGCATCGAAAAAATCATCCACGCGATCAAGGCCGAGACCCCGGGAACCGAATTGCTGATCGAAGGCGCGGTACGGCGGCCGCCCATGGAACGCACCCCCGGCAACCAGCGGCTCTGGCAACTGGCGCGGCGCGGCGCCGAAGAGCTTGGCATCTCGATCGAACAAGCGGCCGCTGGCGGTGGCTCGGACGGCAACACGACCAGCCAGCTCGCGCCGACGCTCGACGGCCTCGGTGCGGTGGGCGCAGGTGCGCACGCGGTCAACGAGCACTTGGTTCTCGACAAGATGGTGGAGCGGTCGGCGCTCTTGGCGAGGCTTCTCTCGTTTCCGCCCCTCGACGACGTGATACCTGCGTCGGGCTAGAGCCCTGCGACGCGAATCACGGCGTCGCGCGACGGCCGATCGTCGCCGACCTGTTCGAGCAACACGTCGGCAGGGCATTGCGATGCCTCGAGGAGCGCACGCAAGGGACGAAGGAGAACCGACTCGTCTTCGCCCGCGTCGTTCACGTCGCCGATTCGGCGGAGCCCGGACTCTGCGAGCTCCAGGATTGCGCCCGCCGAGTCCACCGCCTCTCGATTCATGAACTTGGTGCGGACGCCGTGTCTCGCTAGGGCGTCGCGCTGCCTTTCGACTTCTGGAAACGACCAAGTGTCGACCAAGCTCTCGAGCCCGCGAAAGCTGTCATCGTCGTACAGAAGCCCCTTCCAAAGCGCGGGCAGCGCAAACAGCATGTCCGGGCGCTGCACGTCTGCGCCCCGGCACTCGAGCGTGTTCTTGAGCCTGACTTCGGGAAAGAGTGTGCTCAGGTGCACCACCCAATCGCCATAGGTCGCTTGGATTCCCTGAAAGCCCTCTTGCATGAACGAACGGAATGTCTGCCCGGTATTGTAATGAGCCTTGCCGTCGCGCTTCACGAGAAACATCGGCACATCGACCGCCCAGTCGACGTACTCGAGGTAAGTCGACTGGTCTTTCCAAGCGAACGGCAGGAGCCCGGATCGGTCCGGGTCCATGTGGAGCCAAGCCAAGGCGCGATACGAACGATAGCCGCTCCGCTTGCCGCCCTCCCAAGGGCTGTTGGCGAACATGGCAGTCACGATGGGCTGCGCCCGCAGGCTCACCCGCAGCTTACGCATCGCGTCCTCTTCGGACGCGTAGTCGAGATTGGCCTGCACGGTGCAGGTCTTGGTCATCATGTCGCCCGCCATCGTGCCTCGCGTCGGCATGTACTCGCGCATGACGTCGTATCGCATCTTTGGTACCCAGCCGAGCTGCTCGACCGAGGCAAATGGGTGGCAGCCGAGGCCGAGCCACACGAGCCCGAGATCGTCGATGACCGGCTGCAGGTCCGCCCAGTGCAGGTCCGATTCCGACTTGCCGTCATGCACCGTCCGGTAGGGCGCCCCCGAGAGCTCGATCTGGGAGCCCGGCTCCAAGGTCACCGAAGCATCACCACGGCGAAGGGCGATGATCGGCCCGGTCTCGGTTTCGCGCACCGCGTCCCAGCCATGATCTGCGATTAGCTGTTCGAAGATCGCCGCGACGCTGACGGAGCCCTCGTAGGGCAGGTGCGCGCCATCGGCTTCTTGAACCGCGATTCGCTCGGCTTCCGTACCGATCCGCCAACGCTCCCGCGGCGTCTCCGCGTCGTGAAACAGCACGAGCAAGTCATCCATCCCGCGGAGCGGGGCATCGGGTTTCGGCAACGTGTCCTCTGAGGTCGACCTGGGGGCGCGGGACCTTACCACGAAGGTTAGCCGCACGCCGCTACGCCAAGACCCAAGCGCAGTTCGCGGTTGCACGACCGGCCTGGACGTGGTGGAACGGGTCCGTGGATCGACTGCTCGACCTTCTGCGCGAACGCGGTTTCCGTCGCGGCCACTTCGTATTGAGCTCGGGCAAGGAGAGCGACTTCTTCATCGATTGCAAGCCCGCGGTGCTTCTCGCCGAAGGACATGCGCTGGTCGGCCGGGCTTTGCTCGAACGAATTCGAGATTTGCTCGGTTCCGTTTCGGCGGTGGCCGGCGTGGAGCTCGGCGGCTGCCCGTTGGCGTCCGCGGTTGCCTGCGCGTCGTGGGTGGAGGGCGACCCCATCGACGCGGTTTACATCCGGAAGTCCAGCAAGGCGCACGGCACTCGAAAGCTGCTCGAGGGCGCAGAGCGTTTGGGTCCAAACGCCAAGCTCGTCATCGTCGAAGACACGGTGACCACGGGCGGGTCGACGCTCCGCGCCGTTCAGGCGGTTCGCGATGCAGGCTTCGAAGTTGCAGGCGTTATCGCCGTGGTCGATCGTCTCGAAGGAGGCGCTGCTGCGATCCGGGATGCGGGCGTCGCCTTCAGCACGCTCTATGACCGCACCGACTTCATGGGGGACGCATGAGGCATGCATCGCTAGCCATGTTGCTCGTTGCGGCGTGCGCTTCGTCGAGCTGTAAGCCGCAGCCAATCACCATGAAGCCCGGGGCCCGCACCTTCACGCCGGATTCTTATCCCAGCGTCTGGGAAGCCTGGACACGCGACAAAGAGTCTTTCGCCTGGAAGGAGCTGGCGCACGAGATTTTCGTCTCCGCCACGTTCGAGTCCTGGGAGTTCCGATGGGCTTACGTGGTCCGGTACGCGTACGATTACAGCCTCGCGCCCGAGGCACGCGACGAAATGCTCCAGGCCAGCCTGGCGAGCTCCCGCCAAGAGCACCGCTTCTTCGTCACCCTCTCGGGGATGGACTTCAAAGAATCGAATCTCGCGGGCAAGACGTCCGCCTGGCGGGTCCTGCTCATCGATCCGGAAGGCAACCAGACCGTGCCGCTCCTCATCGAGCGTGTGAGGCGGCCCACCGCGGTCGATCGGGTCTACTTCCCCCAGGTTAACCCCTATCGACAGACGTTTCGGCTGACGTTTCCGGCGGTCGACGCGGACGGGCGCAAAACCATCCCCGACGGCGCCGATTCGCTCATCCTACGCTTCACGGGCGCTCGGGGCAGGGCTGACCTTCGGTGGCGGCTCCGGCCTTCTCCGACCGGCTGAAGAAGGTTTGACAGCGTCGATTCGGGCTCGCTATCATTCGTTGGTCTCGTAAACCTTTGTAACAAATGGGGAAACGGGCCGCGTGGGGAGGTTCAGAATGATTGTGCGCCACAGGGGGTGGGCTGCTGCAGTTCTCGTTGCAGTGCTTGGTTTGGGTTGTCATGCAGCCGAGGACGATCCGGCGGGACAAGCTGGTGAGCTTTCGGATCCGGTTCGGCGAGAGAACGCCATCTTCAACCTCGAAGCGATCTACACCGAAACGCTTGCCGCGAACGCAGGGGATCGAAACAGCGCGGACGTCAAGGCTGTCGCCGACGTGACGGTCGGGCCGCTGACGCAGACCTATCTCGACTACCCCGAGGATCGAATCAACGGCCTCGGGATTCTCGATCTTCTGTACGAGATGCGTGACCCGCGCAGCATTCCTGCGCTGATCGAAGCCTTGAACTGGCGCACCGAGGTCTCGGAGGACCACGCAATTCGCGCCGCGCAGACGATACAGGGGATGGACGTTCCCCCAGCGGAGCGGCCCAAGGTGATCGAAGCCCTGGCTCGTTCTTTGGAGCGGATCACCGACGCCCGCTCCGAGGACAACAAGATGCGCGTCGCGATGATTCGCGCGCTCGGCTCGCTCAAGGACAGAGGCGCAACCGACATCCTGACGACGATTGCCACGAAGCAAGACGAAAAGCAGAACTTCTTGATCAATCGTTTGGCTGCCCAGCAGCTCGGCGAGCTCCGGGACCCCGCCGCGATTCCTTCGTTGATCAAGTGCCTCTTCCTCTTTGCACCGAACCGTCCGGACCTTCGGATGAATGACGTTGCGGCCGAGGCCTTGATTCTCATCGGACGCCCTTCGCTGAAGCCACTGCTCGCGGTGCTCGATGGCGCCGATGCGACAGCGAACGCGATTGCAAAGCAATACATCAACGCGATCAAAGCCCGCCGGCCCGACCTGGCCAACAAGATGACCCTCAGACAGGTGACCGGAGGGGAAGCGAGCTTTGCGCTCGGTGCGCTTGGCTTCTCCGAAGCCCTGGAGCCGCTTCTCCGAGAGGCGGCTTCGTCGGACACGCCTCGCAAGCTGAACGCCGCCATCGCCCTGGTTCGCATCGACGTGCCGGCCGCGGACGAGGGTCGCGTCCGCTCCACCTTGAAGAAAGTCTATGGCGATCTGCCGAAGGGCTACGCTGGGATCGCCATGCGTGGGCAGCTGCTTGCAGCGATCGCTCACACCTATGACGCGGACCTGATGCCGTTCATCTTCGAACAGGTGGTCGACAAGAAGGCCAATCCGGAGTTGCGCCTGATCGCCGTTCAAAACTACGCGCTCCTCGCGAACAAGGCTGAGGCCGCTCAGCTCTCTCAGGCCATTGCAATCGAGCCGCGCTCGGAGGCAGGTGGCTATCGCGAGAAGTTTGAAGAGCGCAGGTCACTGCTCGACCTTGCGAGCGAGTGCGACACGAGCGTCGACTGCTGGGTCTCCAAAGCTGCGAGCGCGGACAACGACAAGGCCCGCAAGGGTGCATACATGCTCGGGCGATACGGGAGCGGAAATGGCAAGGCGATCGACGCCCTGGTCGGCCAGCTCGGCAGCGATGACCTCGGGGTTCGACTCTCTGCGCTCATGGCGCTCGATCGCGTCGCAGACAAAGGCAGCGCTGCAGCGGTCTCGAAAATCGATGAGCTTCGGACCCGCGAAGAAGGTCAATCGGTCTGGACTCGTTTCCGCGGCGAGGCGTTGCCCATCCAGGCGCGTCTGCGAAGCCGTGGTGGCACCGCCGGGTAGATCCAGTCAAGGGTGAGGCCGGGTGCGCATCATCATCACCATCACCGTCGGCATGATGGGGGCCGTGGCGCTCGCCGGATGCGCGAGGGATGCCGACCATGAGCTCGCCAGCGAGGTGGTGTCCGGCGACGTTGCGCGCCCCGTAGCACGTGTCGGTGGTCGTTCGATTGGAGCTGCGGAGGTCGAGGCGCTCGCGGGAGCTGAAGCGATCGACGCTGAGGACGCGCTTCAACGGCTGATCGACGAAGAGCTTCTCGCGCAAGAAGCCGAGCGGCTTGGATTCACTGTCGAGCGCGAGGGCGAGCGGATGATCGAACGGCTCATGGTCCGCTCGATGCTCCACGACATGGAAGAAGAGAATACGCCGGAGTCGATCTCGGAAGAGGAGCTTCGCGAGGACTACGCGCTTCACGAGGACAAGTTCCGGATTCCGGAGCGCCGCCGAACTTGGCATATCCTCGTCAAGGACAAAGGAGACGAGGCCGAGGCCCTGGCTGCCTCGATCCTTCGCGAGCTGCAGCGGGCACAGGACCCGCACACCGTCTTCGCGCGCTACGCGGGCGGCGCCCCGGACGGCGTCGATCTCGAGGTGTTGGCCGAGGATCTGCCGCCGGTGACCCTGGAAGCAGGCCTAGAGAAACCTTATAAAGACGCAATCTTCAGCGCTAAATCTGAAGGGCTCTTGAAAAATCTCGTCGAGACCTCGTACGGCTGGCACGCGATTGTCGTCGCCGAAATCATGCCGGCCGAGCAGCTCAGCATGGCCGACGTGGAAGAGGCAAGTCGGTTCCGAATTAGTCAGGGTAAGCGCACCGCCATGCTCGTCAGGACAGTCCAGGCGCTGACGGCCGAGGGTTTGATCCAGTACGACGAGGAGGGCGTCGAGCGCCTTCTATCAAGGACCGGGCTTCCTGAGCGCGCGGACTGACGACGCTGCCGCGGAGTTGCTGTCGTGGCGAGCCCGTGACTAGCATGGGCCGCGATGGGGGAGCGGACAGGCCAGCGATTCGGCGGATACACGGTGGGTGCGCACATCGCCGACGGGTCGATGGGGGCAGTCTACGAGGCGTACCATGACGAGACGGGTGAGCGCGTCGCGATCAAGGTTCTTCATCCCCGCGTTGCACGCGATGCGATCGCTGCGGAGCGCTTTCGGCGGGAGTACGAAACCGCCGAGTCGCTTCGACATCCGTACATCATCGACGTCCGTGATTTCGGCGAAACCGACGACGGCGCGGATTTCATGACGATGGAGTTTCTCGAGGGCGAGGAGCTGAGCTTGATTCTTGCGCGGGAGGGTGCGATGCGGCCGGCACGCGCGGTGCGCATCGTCTGTCAGCTCGCCATGGCGCTTCAACACGCGCACTCCGATGGTGTGGTCCACCGCGACCTCAAGCCAGACAACGTCTTCATCTGCGACGGGCCAAACGGGGACGAGATTCGAGTTCTCGATTTCGGTTCGGTCAAGCTTCAACTAGGGACCGGTCCCAAGCTGACCGTGCTCGGTACCATCTTGGGTTCGCCGTACTACATGTCGCCGGAGCAAGCGATGGGGAAGCTCGATGTGGACCCTCGAAGCGACGTGTTCGCGCAAACCTCGATCATGTATGAGCTCGCCACCGGCGAGATCGCTTTCGCCGCGGACACCATCCCCGACATCCTGACCAAGATCATCGGAGAAGAACCGCCCCCAGTCAGCATTGCGAATCCAGCCTATCCCTTGTCCTTCGAAGAGGTCATCAGGAAGGGGCTTCGGAAGGACAAGCTCGGGCGTTTTGGAAGTAGCCTGGAGCTCGCCGAAGCCATGCTCGGGGCCTTCGGACTCCATCGCGATGTTCAACGCTGGGCGGGCACGCCCGTCAACATGATCGAAACCGCGATCGACGAGGCGCCAAAACCGCTGGCGATGGGCCCGCCGTCCCCGCCTCCGTTCACGAGCAGCGTTCCGCCAGAGCTCCCGACGCGCAAGCATCGGGGCGCAAAGCTGGCCATTGGTTTCATTCTCGCCGGCGCCCTGTTCCTCGGCGCCTGGCTCCTCCTGCGCTCCTGACTGTCAGTCGTTCGATTCGAGCAGGCCACCGCGCACCCGGTAGATCTGCGGCGGCTTTGCCGGTGTGCGCTCCGAGGAAAACGAATCCATGGAGGTCACCGCCGTCAACGACGAGCCGTTCCGGAGCGCATTGCCGAGCGCCTCTCGCGTTTGGTTCCCTTGGCGCAGCGTGGCCGAGATCAAGCGGTAGGCGTCGTAGCCATACGCCGCAAACATCTGAGGGGCCCTGGCGTATCGGGTTTCGTATGCCGTCCGGAAGTGCTGATTCAGGCTGGCCTCGGACGCCTCGTAGAAAGGCAGCGCGACCAGCGCGCCCTGAAGATAGCGCTGTGCACGGCCGAGGAGCTTGGCCGACCAACTCGGGCTTGGCAGGAGGAAGTGAACCTTTCGTTCGGCGTGCTCGGGCAGCGCGCCGCCGCCGATGCTCCACGCACCTTCGGCCGCGAACGTAGGCGCGATCAGCGCCACTTGGTCGGCAACGTCGGCGAAGAGAATCGCGTCACAACTCGTTTCGAGCACCGTGCGCACGTAGTCGACGAAGGACTTGGTCCCCGGCGGGTACGCCACGCCGTCGCAGTAGACTCCGCCCGCGGCGGCGACCTCTTGATCGAAAAGGCGCTCCATCGTGCGGCCATACCCATGGTCGGGGTAGAGAACCACGAACCTCGAGAGCCCACGGGCGCGTGCCGCGCCAACCAACGCGGCCAGCTCGTCGCGCGGACTGTAGAGGAAGCGAAACACCTGCTCGCCGGCGTTGGTCACATCGTCGGACGCCGAAAAGCTCAGCAGAGGGACGGCTGCGCGCCCGGCGGATCGAGCGGCGGCGTCGGTCGTACGGCTTGCGACCGGGCCGAGTACCGCGATCACGCGCTGGTTCGTGATGAGCGACTCGACCGCTGCACTGGTCTGTGCGGCGTCGCCTGCGGTGTCCTCGACGACGAGCTCGGGCCCGCCTTCGTCGAGCGCCGCCAGCTGCATACCCTGCAGGAGCTGAAGGCCCACTTCGCGTCCGCGCCCGCTGAGCGGCAGGAGCGCGCCAACCACGTACGGGTTGCCGTGCAGAAACTCGTCGGCTCGGGCGAGCAAGATCGCGAGGTCGGGATCGGCGGCCGCATCGGTCCCACGCAAGGATTGAGAGCTCAGGGCGACCAAATCTGGATCCTGAGTCTCGAGGGCGTGGCGAAGGATTCGCATCGATACGAAGACCTGGGGAAGGGCGCCCGGCCGAAGCTCGCCGAGCAGCGCTGTGGCCTCTTCGATGGTGAGCTTTTCCACCAGAACCGTGACGGCAGCATCGCTGCGTGGAGGGTCGGGGGAGGGGCCGCCCCGTTCGATGAGGGTATCGAGGATGCTCAACCCAAGAGCCGCGCTCGTGGTCTGTTCCGCGGCAATCACGGCGGTGTCCCAAAGAAGCGCCTGCTCCTCAGCTGAAAAGCGCTCTCCCGCGAGTGGCCCGACCGTCTCGAGCGCCCGTTCTGGATCCCCGAGCTGCAGTTGACACGAGGCCAAGTGAAGCGACGCGCGAAGGGCAATCGCTTGGTCGGCGCTCTGCACGGCCTGCTCGAAGTGAGGGATCGCGCGCTGGCATCGGCCGATGTCGGAGCCCAACACGCCCAGCTCGAGCCGCGCCAAATCGGCTTCGGTCGTACCCTGATTGTCGATGATGAACGCCTCGTAGGCGCGCTGAGCACCTGCGGTGTCGCCGCTCGAAGCCAACGCGCGCGCCCGCGAGATCTCGGACGGCGGGGCCTTTTCGAGGGGGCTCTCGACCTTCTTTGGCGCGCAGCTGACCAAAAGAATCAGCGCCACGCACGACAACGCGCTTCTCACCATGCCGGCGCACGATACATGCCACACCGCCACCGGTCACACTCCCGCATCCCAGCGCTTGGCCAGCTTCGCAAACTCCTCGACCGAGAGCGTTTCGCCACGTCGCCCTGGATCGATCCCCGCCTCGCTCAGTGCGTTCGATGCTCGGCTCGCATCGCCGAGGGCGCGCAGGGCGTTGTGAAGCGTTTTCCGCCGCATCTGAAACGCAGCCCGAACCACCGTCCGAAACGACTCGGTCTCTTCGGCCAACGGCGCCTCGCGAGGAAGGAACCGCACGACCGCGCTGTCGACCTTCGGCGCCGGGTAGAAAGAGCCGGGGCGCAGTCGACACACCGTTTCGACCTCGAAGGCCGCACGGGTGAACACCGTGAGGGCGCCGTATTCTTTCGTTCCCGGCGGCGCGATCAGTCGATCCCGCACCTCTCGCTGGACCATCAGGATTGCACCCCCGAGGACCGCATGATGGGCGCCCACCTGCCGGATGATCGCCCCGGTCGCCTGATAAGGAAGGTTCCCCGTGACGACGAGCTTTGATCCACAAGCCTCGGAATACGCTTCGAGATCGAGGTTCGCTGCGTCACCCCAGCGGACCTCTAGGCGGTCCTGCTCCGCGAACTCTTCCTCGAGGACGCGAACCATGTCTCGATCGAGCTCGACCCCGAGAACGGTGGCGCCGCGCTCGAGAAGGGCGTGGGTCAGGGCGCCTAGGCCCGGCCCGAGCTCGACGATCTGCTCGCCCATCGCCAGCGCGGCATCGGCGATTTGCGCGATGGCGCCAGGCTGGATGAGGAAATTCTGAGAAAAGGACCGTTTCGGCTGCAGCTCGTATTTCCTAAGCAGATCCCTGGTATCGGGCGGCGGGCCCCCTTCGCGCTTCATCGCCTCAAGTCTCGAAGATCATGGATATTTTGGCAGCAAAACGACACGAGAAACCCAGTTGTGGCACAGCCGTTGTCAGGGGTGAAGGCGTTATTATATTGGTGTCGCTCGTAGATTGACCTACGTTAAAGGCAGAGGAACAAATGCTTCCAGGCTTCATCATCGACCAAATCCGTCAGCGTGAGGAAGAAGAGCAGGCAAAGCGCCAAAATCCTCAGATCCAGCTGCCTGTTCCGATGCCGGAGCGCTCCAAGGCGCCCAAGCGCAAGCGCAAAGACGACTCGGACCGCGGCGTGGTGATTATCGACCTGGGCGCCGAGTGACAATCCGCTAGACTGCGGGTGTGTCAGACCGTGCCTTAGTGAGCCTGGATGAGCTAGCTGACTCCGTGTGGAAGCAGGCCGACCGAGGCGAGCTCGGCGAGGCTTTTAGGCTGATTTGGGAGGCGGAAGAGGTGCCCGCGCACGCGGCCGACCGGCTGCGCACGCGGGCGGAGCTCCAGGCGTACTGCGGCAATGAAGATGCGGCCCTGGCGCTGATGGCGGACCTCGCGGACCGAGACGGTTCTGCCTCGATGGTTCGCGCCCGCGTCGCTGTGTCACGAGGTGACTGGGAACCGGCGCGCGAGCATGCGCTCGACGCGACCCGCGCTTCGCGCGCTAACAGTCGCGCGCTTCTGTTGGCAGCACGCGCGAGCATCGAGTTGGGCCGTGCGGAAGAGGCTCGCGAGCTCATTGACCGAATCGAGCACGAGGGCCCGATTGAAGCCCTGGCCGTTGCCGCGCTGCGTGCCCGGCTCCCCGGCAACGACCCTGCGACGGCAATGTCCGGGGTCATCGAGCGCGCACAGGCCCAGGGCGCGGCCGGCATCTGCGCCGAAGCCTGGGCCGACCTGAGCGAGCACCATCGAGCTCGAGGCGAAACCGAGGCAATGCGGAAGTCGGCGCTGCGCGCGGTGGAGCTTTGGGACGACATGGCGACTTCGCTGCCACCGCCCCTTCGTGCCGGCTTCTGGTGCGATGCGAAGCGGCAATCCATGCGCGCGAAGTGCAAACACAAGAAGGCCGAACCACGCCCCGCTTCGAAAAACATGCTTACGCCTTTGCTTGCCAATCTGCGGCGGCTCGCCAGCGAACGCGATCTCTCGAAGCTGCTTTCCGTCATTACCGATGGCGCCGTCGCGCTGAGCGGCGCCGAACGCGGCTTCGTATTGCTGGTCGACGCGCGGGGCGCCCTCGAAGCAAAGACGATCCGCGGCGCGAAGAACCAGCTCGGCGAAGAGACTGCGGCGTTCAGCCGTTCGATCGCCGAGACGGTTCTCATCGACGGCGACCCGGTGGTGACCGTCGACGCGACGCACGACGCCCGCGTTCAAGACTACCTGTCGGTCCATCAGCTGATGCTCAAGTCGGTTGCCTGTCTTCCCATCGAGTCGCGAGGACGAACTTGGGGCGTCCTGTACTTGGAGCACAGGAGTGCCAGTGGACGGTTTTCGGGGACGGACCTGACGCTGCTTCGGGCCTACGCCGATCAGGCCGCCATTGCGATTGAGACGTCACACCTCTTTGAACGCATCGAGGCTCAGAGACATGATCTGGAGCGCGCCAACCTCGCGCTACGGGAAGCCAACGCGCATCTGGAGCAGCGGCTTCATGGCCAGACCGAGGCGCTGCACCGAACCCAGAAAGAAATCGCTTCGCTCCAGATGTCGACTTCGGGGGGGGAGCGCTGGGGCCTCGTTGGTGCCAGCGACGGCATGCGACGGGTGTACGAGCTGCTCGATCGGCTCGCCGGCAACGAAGTTCCCGTGGTCGTTGCGGGAGAGAGCGGGACCGGCAAAGAGCTCGTCGCTCGCGCCATCCACAGAGGAAGCACGCGCGCGGACGGTCCGTATGTGTCGCTAAGCTGCGGTGCGATCCCCGAAGGCATCCTCGAAAGCGAGCTCTTTGGTCACGTGGCCGGAGCGTTCACCGGAGCGGCACATGCACGCGACGGGGTCTTTGCGCAGGCTCACGGCGGAACGCTTTTCATGGACGAGATCGCCGACATGCCGGCGCGCATGCAGCTCGATTTGCTCCGGGTGCTCCAAGAACGGCGCGTGCGTCCGGTCGGCGGCGCCGAGGAGAGGCCCATCGATGTCCGCCTCGTCACAGCGTCGAAACGCCCGCTCCGAGAGCTGATCGACGAAGGCAAGCTTCGCGAGGACCTTTACTACCGATTGGCGGTGGTCGAGCTGGCCTTGCCGCCCCTGCGTGAAAGGCGCTCCGACATCCCGCTGCTTTGCGATCACTTCCTGCGGCGCATCGCCGAGGAGCGCGGGGAGCCCGCCAAGCGACTGAGCCGCGACGCCTTGCAGCGGCTCTGCGCCCACGACTACCCGGGCAACGTTCGGGAGCTCGAGCACCTGCTGGTCAACGCCACTGTATTTGCCGCGTCGGACTGCATCGAGGCCGAAGAGCTCGCGATCGAGCCCGGCCGAGTTTCGCGACCGTCGAGCACAGACCTCGGCAACTACGAGTCCTTCAAGGACGCCGAGCGCGATCGCATTTTGGCTACGCTCAACACGCACGGATGGAACCGTGCGAAGGCCGCGCGCGCCCTCGGCATGGCGAGGCGGACGTTCTACCGCCGGCTCAAGGAGCACCGAATCGTGCTTCCTCGAGGGAAGGGGGCGAAGGACGAGGACTCGCAGCCTTAGAGGCTGGCGGGCGAAACCGCGCCCGAAACACCGGCGTCGTACTTCTCCGGTGACTCCCCCGGAGGCAGGTACAAGGGCGGCTCGCCGGGCCGCGACCAATCGACCCAGTAGACCGCCTTCGAGCGGACATCGACATGAACGAAGCTGCTGCGCGGGTAGTAGCCGACCCCGACCTTGGTGAGCGTCAAGCAGTAGTCTCGTAGGACTTCGTTCGGCACGCCTTCTACACGGATGTCGATTGCTTCGCCTGTCGCGTGCCGGCTCGAACCCCCCTCGTCACCGTTGTTCGAGCGGTAGGCACTGACCACCACGATCGTCCGGCCGTTGAAATGATCGGCAAGATAAGCGAGCGCGCGCATCAGTCGCGGATGCGGACGCTTCACTCGATCGGTTTCCCGGTCGCGAAGAAATCGTCCGAGTCGTTGCCGGGCCTTGGGATCGGGTTTCCCGCTCTTGTCGAACAGGTGTACCCGGAGCGTCTCTTGGCTGGCCGGGCGCTCGAGTGTGACAAGGCCGGACAGGACCGAGTTCCGCGCCTTGCTCGCCTTGGCGCTCTGGCTGTAGCCGGGCAGCTCGAGCCGCTGACCGACTCGCAGGGTGGAATCGGGCTTGAGACGATTGGCCTGCGTCAGCGCCTTGACGGTCACTTTGTTGAGCTGGGCAATTCCGGTGAGCGTCTGCCCCGGGTAGACGTAAACCACGCCTTTGGGTGGAATGCGCAGAATCTGGCCGACCCGCAGGCTCGACGTCTTTTTCAACCGATTCGCCGCCGCCAGATTCGTCACCGAGACCCGATATCGCTTGGCAATCACGCCCAGCGTCTGACCTTGCTGCACCGTGTGCTTGCGCTGCGCATGTGCAGGCGAATGTAAGAGGAAGACCAAAAACACCGCGACGACCGCGCGCCACGCCCAATTCCAGCTCATCACGACCCAGCGAGTATTGATGAGTCCAGGGCTAGGGCAACTAAGCGACGAAGCTCTCTGTTTTTTTGCCTTCGGCGGCGCGCGTTGCGACCATGAATTCAGACACCTTCGTTCGTTGACATTCGGTGGGTTCGCGCGTCGAGCACAAGCAGTGCCCGACGATCGCGGATGTCAGTGTTCCGCTCACTAGGTTCACCTAATTTAGGCCTAATTAGCACATAATTTAGTGCTAAATTTTCCTAAGTTGCTTGACCCTAGGGTGGTTCGGTCATAGCCTTGTTGAGGAACGGCGCGCTGCGCGTGCTTCCCCCGGCGAGCCAAATCATGACCTACGACCCAGAGGCAAACGAAGCGATGCAGAAGCCAAACACGTTGGCTGCATCCGCCTCTGATGCGAGCGACCGAGAAGGGGCTGTGAAGCCCAAGGCGAACAAGAAAAGCGGCAGCAAGCCGAACAATGTTCGCAAGATTCGGATCGAGCGCATGATGTCCAAGGCTGAGTTGGCTCGACGCGCGAACCTATCGGTGTTGACGATTGATCGTGTCGAGAAGGGTTTTGGATGTCGGATGGACACAAAACGGAAGATTCTCGAAGCTTTAGGTCTGAGGCTCGCCGATCGGGTGCGTGTGTTCGGCGAGGAGGAGTAGCGTGGCTACATGGCGTCTGAGGGGAAGAACTTAATCGGCGTCGACATCGGTTCGAGCGCGATTAAAGTCTGTGAAATCAAAGAGGGGCGACGGGGGGCTCGAACCATCACCAGGTTCGGTTATCACCCTCTTCCTGCCGAAACCATCGTCGATGGTCACATCATCAACTCCAGCGCCGTCGTGGAGGGGCTCGAGAAGCTGTTCGCGGGCACCAAGCGGCGAAATGTCGCGCTTCGTGCCAGCGGCCACAGTGTGATCATCAAGAAGATCTCGATGCCCCTGATGACTGCGGCTGAGCTCCAGGAGCAGATCAACTGGGAAGCCGAGCAGCACATCCCGTTTGACCTCGAGGAGGTGCACGTGGACTACGAAGTGCTCCACGAGCGCACCGATCACGGACAAATGGACGTCTTGCTCGTCGCGGCAAAGAAGGAAGAAATCACCGATCTCACGAACCTGGCGATGGAAGCTCGACTTCGTCCTATGGTTGTAGACCTGGACGCGTTCACTATCCAAAACGTCTTCGAAGCAGGCTACGGCGGTGCGGCGGAGGACGAAACGACCGTGCTGGTGCACTGTGGAGCGTCGACGACAACGGTGAACATCCTTGCGGACTCCACAACCGCCTTCACGCGAGACATCGCCAACGGTGGGAACTCGATCACCGAGGAGATTCAGCGGCAGCTCGGCATCGGTCGAGACGAGGCGGAGTCGTACAAGTGCGGCGGCGAAGGGCGCGGTATCGTTCCACGCGAGGTGCCCGAGATCGTCAATCAGGCGGTCGAGCAGCTCGCAGGCGAGATTCAGCGTTCGCTCGACTTCTATCTGGCGACCAGTGGTGAACGCGAGCTGAGCCGGATCTGCTTGTCGGGTGGTACCGCCAACATCCAATCCCTTCTCGATGCCCTTCAAGAGCGCGCCCAGGTGCCCGTCGAGGCGCTGGACCCCACGCGGGTGGCCGATGTGGACGAGAAGGCCGTTGCAGAGCTGCAGGGAAGAGCTTCCCAAGCGGTGGTCAGCATTGGCCTGGCGCTGCGCAAAGAGCGGGAGCGTAACTAATGATTCGCATCAACCTGCTACCGACCGACAAGAAGAAGCGCGCACGCCGCGCGGCGCCGTCACCTCTTCCGACGGGCGACCTCAACCTGACCACCTGGGGCATGGTCTACGGGGGCGCGATCGTCGTGTGGCTGATCGTGCTCGGCGTCCTGTACTTCGCGCAGAGCGGAGAAATGGATACAATCGCCCAGGAGAACAAGACCCTCGAGGCGCGCCGAGACGAGCTCGTGCGCAAAACCAAGGGCTTGGCGGAGGTCGAAGGTCGCCTCGAAAAGAGCAGGCGACTCGAAAAAGTCGTTCAAGACCTCGAGCGGGCGCGACGCGGTCCGACGCGGGCGGTCATGGAGCTTTCCAAGGTGCTGAGCAGCCCGGGCGGTCCGTCGATCAACCCGGCCGAGCTCGAGCGAATGCGGGAGGAAAACCCGCTTGCCGGATTCAACGAGTCCTGGGACGTGCGGCGGCTCTGGATCTCGCGATTCGAGGAAGTCGAACGCGATTGCAAGATCACGGGCATGGGGCGGTCGAACGAAGATGTTGCCGAGTTCTTGCGTCGGCTGACCCTTAGCGAGATCTATGAGGGCGTGACACTCCAAAGGACGCGCGCGGCTACGGACTCGGAATCGGGCCTCCCGATGGTGGGCTTCGATATTACCTGCAAGGTGAAGTACTGATGTCTAGTTTCGAAGATCGATTCATAGCCATCCCGGGTTGGGGTAAGGCGCTGGTGCTCGTTGGCCTGCTCGCCCTGCTCGGTATCGGGTATTACGCGCTGGTCTACAGCAGCATCTCGGGCGAAGTTCAGCGTGGCCGGCAGACGCAAGAGCAGCTTCAGGATCAGATTCGCGACGCCGAAAGGCGCGAGAAGCAGTACCTCCAGCTCACGCAGGAGCTTGCCAACCGCGAGGTCGCAGACCGGCAGAACCGACGAATCCTGCCCGAGAACGCAGAGATTGCCGCGTTCCTTCAAGATCTGAACCGCGTTGCCGAGCTTAGCGGCCTGACGATCCGACTGGTCGAGCCCCGCCCTGAGCTGCGCGAAGAGCTCTACGCGAAGATCCCGGTGGTGCTCGCACTCACGGGTCGATTCCATCAGATGGGTAAGTTCTTTTACAACGTGAGCAAGCTAGACCGGGCGATCAGCCTGGAGAACATCCGGATGACCCAGCCGAGGCTGATGCCGTCTGGGGAGGTGCTCATCGACGTGGATGTGCGCGCGACCACCTACCGGCGTCCGCCAGCCGAAGGGAAGAAGTAGCCAGCCATGAGCTCCAAGATTCGAGTTTTCGCATGTGTCCTTCTCGTCGCCGGCATTGCCGTGGCGGGCTGCGGCGACAATGAAGACGAGTTCGGCACCGGATTCGGACTCGGCAAAAGTGGCGACGGCGACGCCGAAGACACCAAGTCGGCCGAGGGGGATGCAAAGGCAGTCTCGGCCGAGTTGGATCCCGGCCCGGTCGTGTACACCGATGACGATTTCTCCGAGCTCGACATTCAGAATCGCGATCCGTTCCGTTCCTACGCCAAGGCGTTTCAGGCTCAATCGGCCTCGCCCGCACAGCGTCGCGTCCTCTTGCCGAGCACCAGCGTGGACGAGATGAATCTGATCGCGATCGTGACGGGCATCGCAACGCCGCGAGCGATGCTCACCGATACCGCAAAGGTAGGACATGTGATCCGTCGAGGTGATTATATCGGTCGTCCCGAAGTGGTACAGACCGGAGGTTCAGAGGGAATGCCAGTCACACTGAACTGGCGTGTGGACCGCATCCGTCCAGGATCGGTGGTTCTAACCCGTGAAGACCCCACTGCGCCCGACAAGCCACCGTTGACCCGGGTGATGCCGCTTCATGAAGGCGGCGAGTTACCGCAGTTCACGACGCCCTAGTCGCCGAAAACCATCCGCGCAGAAAATCCGTCGTTTTCTTGCCCCGGCCATCGCTGGCGTTCGATGATTAACGTCAGCTGGCAGAGGAGTCAGGAATGCGTATTCATTGGGGTCTTGCAATCGCCTTGGGAGCAACTTTCGTATGGGTCAATCTGGCCCAGGCGGCAGGGCCAAAAATCGATAGTGTCCGTATCGACGGCGCACGTGACGAAGCACAGGTTTCGATCGATGGCTCGTTCGACGATCCGAAGTATGCGGTTCGCACGCGGAACGACGGTCGGCTCATCATCATCGACATCGAAGATGCAGCGCTACCGCCCGGCGGAATCAACTCGACGGGAAGCACCTCGCTGGTAGCTCGCACCATCGCGAGCAACACCGCACAGGGCGCTCGCATCGAGCTGATGCTCACAGGCAAAGCGACGTACCGAGCGCGCGCCACGGGGAGCGGTATCACCGTGAACCTCCGTCGCGGCGAGGGTTCCAACGCGGCAAAGGCGAAGAGGTCGTCGGCTTCAGGGGGGCCGAAGGTCGAAGGCATTCGTCTCGAGCAGAAAGACGGTCGCGACCGCGTGGTGGTCGAGCTTGCCGGTGCCCCGGAGTTTCGAGTTTCCACGCGCGCAGGTTCGCCGCCTCGACTCGAGGTGCTTGGCGCCCGCATCGACTCCAGAGCAAACCGACGCATCGAAGCGCCACGGGGGGCGCTGATTGGGTCCGTCGAGCTGGAGCAAAAGGGCGACCGCGCGGTAATCGAGGTCCATGGTTCGGAAGGCGCCGCCGGCACCGCGATACGCTCGGGCAGTCAGATCGTTTGGATGTTCTCGCCGACCAAGAGCGATACGAGACCGCACACGCGGACCATCGCCCGGGAAAAGGACTACGCGGCTGAAGTGGACGGGCCCGAGGTGGCAGGCTTCCTGAGTAAGATGCCGATGCAGGCCGGCGGCAAGTCCAGCCGGCGCTACTCCGGTCGTCGAATCGACCTCGACTTCAAGGACGCCGACATCCACAACATCCTACGGTTGCTCTCCGAGGTGGGTGGGGTGAACGTCGTCACTGCGGACAATGTCGGTGGCACGGTGACGATTCGAATGCGCGATGTCCCGTGGGATCAGGCACTCGACGTCGTCCTGCAGGCAAAGTCCCTCGGCATGATTCGTCAGGGCAACCTGCTCCGCGTCGCTCCCCTCGCTCAGCTTGAGCAGGAGCGCGAGGCGGCCATCGCCCGTCAGAAGCAGCAGCAGCAGCTCGCTCCGCTCGAGACCCGTCTGGTGCCGGTGAGCTATGCGACGGCCTCCGAGCTCCAGCCGCGCGTTCGCGAGCTGCTCACGGAGCGCGGCACGGTCTCCGTCGATACTCGTACGAACATGCTGATCGTGCGCGACATCGTCGGCCAGCTCGACGACGTAGAAGATCTGGTGCGGAGTCTGGATACCCAGACGCCGCAAGTCCTGATCGAGTCGCGCATCGTCGAAGCAAGCAGTAGCTACTCCCGAGACATCGGTGTCCAGTGGGGCGGCAACGCGGTCATGAGCAGCGCGACCGGCAACCCCACCGGGCTTCGTTTCCCGTCTGACATCGGCATCGCGGGCGGCTCGCCGACCGGCGATGCGCCTACGAGCGGACTCTCGCCGTTCAACCCCGGCGTGGCGAATCCAAACTTCGCGGTGAACCTGCCGGCGGTCGTCGGCCCTGGTTCCGGTGGTGCGCTTGGCTTGGCTCTGGGTAGCTTGAGCGGCGCCGTGAACCTCAATGTTCGCCTGAGCGCTGCCGAGGCGGCGGGCTCCGTGCGCATCATCAGCTCTCCGCGAGTCCTCACCCTGGACAATAACGAGGCCTCGATCTCGCAGGGTACCTTGATTCCGTTCTCGCAGGTCAGCGCTCAGGGCGTCAACACGGCATTCCAGGAAGCCAAGCTCGAGCTCAACGTGACGCCACACGTGACCAGCGACGGCTCGGTGGCCATGGACGTCAAGATCACCCGTAACGAGCCCGACTTCGGTCGAACCGGGGCGAATGGTGACCCGACGATTCTCGAACGAGAGGCCCAGACGCAGCTCCTGGTCGACGATGGCGATACCGCCGTCATCGGCGGTATCTACACGCGAAACACGGGCCGCAACGTCGACCAGGTACCGTTCTTTGGCGACATCCCGGTTCTTGGAGTCTTCTTCAAGCGCCGCCGCTTCCGCGAGGACCGGAACGAGCTTCTCATCTTCCTCACGCCGAGGATCGTGAACAGGGCGCTCGCGCTGCCGGAGTAGTTTCCCCGTAAAGAGGCCGCTGCGCGTCCTCCACAGGGCTTCGCCCTGGATTCGTGACTGCGGACTGGGTGGGCCGTATGCTTCCGGGCATGCGCGTGTATCTCTCGGGGCCCATGGGGGCTGGGAAGTCGACTGTGGCTGGTCTGGTGGCCGGGCAGCTCGGCACCCGTTCGCTCGATTTGGATGCACGGGTCGAAGAGCTGGCCGGGCGGTCGATTCCGGAGATCTTTGCGGAGCGCGGAGAGGGTGCGTTTCGGGCCCTCGAGAGAGAAGCGCTCGAGTCACTTCCTGGCGATGTCGGCGTGGTTTCGCTCGGTGGCGGCACGGTGGTCGACGACGACGCGCGTCAAATGCTGCTGCGCGGAGGCATCCTCGTCACGCTGACCGCCGAACCTTCGGTACTCGCGGCACGGGTGGGCGCAGGTCGGGGGCGCCCATTGCTTGGCGAGGATCCTCGGACTGACCTGGAGCGCATCCTGAAGGCCAGAGAGGCCGCCTATGCGGAAGCCCATGCGGTCATCGACACGAGCGCACAAGAACCCGAAGCGATCGCTGCGGCGATTGTGGCCGTCCGCAACCTCTCGCCAATCGTCGTGCCTCTGGGCTCGCGGACCTATCGCGTCGAGGTGGGCCGCGGCGTCCGCCATCGGGTTGGGATTCGCGCAAACGAGCACGCTGCGGGCCAAGCGATTTTGGTGTTTGACGGAGAGGATGACCGTCCCTGGCCGCAGGACGCCGTTCGCGATCTCAGCTTGGCCGAAAAGCCTCCCATCGAGGTGAGGCTTCCGGGGGACGAAGCGCACAAGAACGTCGCGAGCGTGGAGCGGATTTGGGACAGCGCGCTCGAAGCCGAAGTCGACCGACGCGCGATCGTCATTGGCGTGGGCGGCGGCGTGATCGGCGATTTGAGCGGATTCGCGGCCTCGACCTTGTTGCGTGGCGTGGCCCTCGGGCAGATTCCCACGACGTTGCTCGCGATGGTCGACAGCTCCGTCGGCGGCAAGACCGGATTCAATCGACCGCGTGGCAAGAACCTCGTCGGAACCTTCTATCAGCCGAAGTTCGTTCTCTGCGACGTGGAGACGCTATCGACCTTGCCCAGCGAAGAACGGATCGCAGGCCTGGCAGAGGCTGTGAAGAGCGCTTGGCTCGACTCCGAGGAGTCGGTCGCCATGCTCGAACGCGACGCCGAGGCGCTCATGGCAGGCGATACGGATGCGACGATTCGTGCCGTCCGGATGTCGATCTTGCTCAAGTCGAGAATCGTGCATGAAGACGAGCACGAGTCAGGCCGACGGATGCTCCTCAATCTCGGTCACACCGTTGGTCATGGGCTCGAAGCTGCGAGCGGCTACCGTGGCATTCGACATGGCGAGGGCGTGGCGCTCGGAATGATCGCCGCCATGCGGGTTGCGGCCGGGCTGGGGCGAGGGCGCCGCGAGGAAACAAATCGACTGACCCGACTTTTGCGAAAATTGGGGCTGCCGACGGATCTCGATCGAAGACTGAACAGCCGTGCGCTGGACTTCATCGGCTCGGACAAGAAGCGCCGCGGCGACAGAATTCACTTCGTAATTCCGAGGTTTCCGGGCGAGACCGAAATCGCGATGCTCGGCCTCGACGAGGTTCGGCGAGCACTTTCGCAATCTTGAGTACCGGAAATTTGGCGGCGGACACCCGGCCTCGATACCATGGGAACACCCTTTGGAGGGGACTTATGCGTCGAATCATCCTCATGGCCATGGTGCTCGCGGTGACGGTTGCTGGTTGCAATCGCTTTCCCGACAACGGACTTCAAATCAGCGCGAATTTGCTCCCGGACGACGCCTGTTTCGTGTCCGGAGATCAAGAAGAGCGTCTGCTGCGGGGCCTTTGGGACACTAACATTGCAAGCGGCTACACGATCGCCCTCCAGCTTCAGAGCTACCTGATCAGCAATGCGCTGGAGTTTCAGGGCGAGCAAGGAAACCTCCAGGTCGACAACTACGACATTACGATTCTGCTTGCGGACGGAAGCGCGCCCGACCTCGGAGGCCTGATCAATCCGTATCGCGTCACCACCAGCGCGGTCCTTCTTGCCGGCGAGGCCGGCGGTGACCCCATTGCGGGGGTGGGCGTGGCAACGGGCATTCCCGCTTCGTACCAAGACGCTATCGTGGCTCTGGGAGTCGACGAGATTGTGCTCAGCATTCGCGCCGGCGGCACGACGTTTGGCGGCTTCAGTCAGCGGTCGGCGGAGTTTCGCTGGCCGGTCGCGCTCTGCGCGGGTTGCTTGAACAACTGCGCGTCCGAAGACCTCGACACCAGCTGCATCCCAGGCCAAGACGTTTGGCCCTACTGCATACCCTAGCGCAGCGTAAACAGGTAAGGCGGAATCAGCGCAACCTGCTCTTTGGCAAGAAGGCGGAGCGTTTGCGCCCAGGGGTCGAGCGGTAGCGTCGCAGCGAGCGGGTGTCGGCGCAGCCAAAGGCGCTGAAGCGTTCGCGCGTCGTCCTCTCCGTTTCCACTGAGGAGCTCGTTGATGGCATCGAGCATCCCTTTGGGCGCGGGCCAGAGCTCGACAGGCGCCTCGGGCCCGAGCCCGGCGGCGGTCCGTGCTTTTTCAAGCGCTTCGCTGAGGCCGGCCATCTCGTCGATGAGGCCGAGCTCCTTGCCGTCCTGGGCGGTCATGACGCGGCCTTCCGCGGCGGCCAGGACGGCTTCGGTCTCCATCTCGCGGCCCGCGGCCACACGACTGATGAAGCGATCGTAGGTGTCGCGAAGCAGTGTCTCGAACGCCTGGCGCTCGCTTGGATTCAGGGCGCGAACCGGCGTCGACCAGGCAGCGCGCTTACCCCGCTGCAAGATGAACGTGCTGACGCCGATGTCTTCGGTGAGCGCGGCGAAATTGAACTTGCCACCCACCACGCCAATCGAGCCGACCAGGCTGTTGGGGTGGGCCAGGATCTCCCCGGCGGCGGACGCAACGTAATAGCCGCCGCTCGCCGCCATGTCGCCGACGCTCGCGATCAAGGGCTTTCGTTCGGCCAGGTTGCGCGCTGCTTCCCACATGCGGTCACTGGCCAGCGCCGAGCCCCCGGGCGAATTGATGCGCATGACGACCGCTTTGACGTTCTCGTCGTTTTCGAGTCGCTCCATCGCTCGGACGAACGGGCCGGCGACGGCATTGCCTCGCGCATCGGATTCTCCGTCGGTGATGTTGCCGTTCACGAAGACCAAGGCGACCCGCTCACCGCTAGTTTTCGGCTTATCACTCTCGCCGCTCAACAGACCCAAGAACTGCCCCAGGGTGAGCTGCTCTTGCTTGGGTAGCATCCGGGTGCGGCGAATGGTCTCGACCGCGGCGGCGTTTTTGATCTCCTCGCGTGATTCCCGCAGGAAGCTGACCGCGTCGACCAACCCAGCCTTCATCGCAGCGTCCGAGCCGTAGGGGCCTTGGTCGATCAATGCTTTGGCCCGGTTCAGGTCTCCGTCCGTTCGGGACTGGGTGGCTGCGAGCAGTGCGCCTTGCAGATCATCGAGGATCGCATCCATCGACTGCTTGGCCTCTGGGGGCATGTCGTTTCGAATGAACATGTCCCCAGCGCCTTTGTACCGGCCCATGTGGATGATTTCCGCTTCGACGCCGACCTTCTCGAGCAGCGCACGGGCATAGATCATGACGGCGGCCGGGCCGATCAAATCGAGGGTCCCGGCCGGAGACATGCTGATTCGGTCGCAGCTCGAAGCCAGCAAGAGATAGCCGACGTTGTCCGCGGTTTCGAAATGACAATGGACAGGCCGGTTTTCCGCCCGGAAGTCACCGAGTGCCTCGACGAGGTCTCCGACGCTTCCCCATGCGCCCTGCAGGTGTCCCACGCGTACCAGGAGGCCCTTGACCCTCTCGTCATCGGTTGCTTCCCAGACCCGCGCGAGGACGTCGTGCAAGGTCGGCTGCGGCGGGGCGAATGGATCGTGCTCTGCGCCGTCGGGAAAGGCTTGCAAGAACCGAAGCTCGCGAACCACGGGCTCTTCGGACTCTTCTTTGTTCTCGCTGCATGACGTCGTGGCCAGGGATGCAAGAACGGTTAGGATGATGAGCGCCGCGTGGCGCGTGCGAAATTTCATGGCGTTGCCGTTCCCGACTCCCGCGCTGGCTCGTCCGGCGCGGACGGTTCGGGCTCGGCGCCGGGCCCAGGATCGGGCTCCCGGTCTGGTTCGAGCTCCGCGGGAAGCTTTGCGCGGGGTTCTAGTCTTTTGATCGCTGCGACGGCGGCGCCGACGTGAGCGCCCGATGGTCGCCGTTTGACGTAAGTGTAGTATGCCGAGACCGCTTCTTCATTTCGTCCGAGACGCTCGTACGTCCTGCCCAAATTGAAGTAGCCGTCCGGATGGCCTCGCTGCGCGGCGACCCGAAAGTAGCGGGCCGCGGAGATGTAGTCCTCGAGCTCGCCCATCACGTCGCCGAGGCCGTCCATCGCGTCGGCCGAGCCTGGGCGAGCCTCGAGGGCGCTGTCGAAGTAGGCGCGGGCGCGGGCGAAGTTGTCGGCGGCAAGCTCGGCGCGGCCCTGCTGCATGTACCAGTCGTAGCCCCGCACCGGCGGCCGGCCGTCGACGAAGTCATCGCTGCCGGCTGCCTTCGCCAATCGATCATACTCGTCGTAAGCAGGCTTCCGTGAGGGGGCGGGCGTCGGGGTTGGGCTCGGGCTCGCCTTCTCGGTCCCGCTCTCGGTCCCGCTCTCGGGATCGGTCCCGGTTTCGGGCTCGGCCCCGGTCTCGGGATCGGGATCGGCCCCCGTCCCGGCGTCGGCCATCGATCCTGCGTCGACTTCGACTCCTGCGTCCGGCAGCGGCGCGGCTCGGGCTGCGTCGAGATCGGCGAGCAGCTTCGTTGCTGTCGGGTGCGCTGGACGATCCGCCAAGATCGTTGCCAGCTGTTCCCTCGCAGCGGTGTCCTCGCCCGCGGCGCGCTGTGCACGAGCCAGGAGCAAGAGGTACGGAATACCATCGGGCGCAAGCTCGACGGCCTGCCGGGCGCTTCGCAGGGCGGCCTCTATATCACCCCCCGCCTCGGCAGCGGTCAGAAGCGCGTCGATTCGGAAGAACTCGGCAGTGCGGCTAAAGGACATCGACCGGACTTCTTCCAACGCGCGTCGTGCTTGGGGGACGTCTCCGGTGAGTCGGAGCGCGTCGGCCTCGGCGAGCCGTGCGTCCAAATCGCGTGCGTCGAGCTCCGTGGCGCTCTCCGCGGTCATCCGTGCGGCCGTCGTCAGCGTATCGATGCTGGTGGGGGTGGCGCCATCGTCGATTTGAGCCTGCGCGGCAAGCGCGTACGCATGGGAAAGCTTGGAAAGAATCTCCAGGTCGCGATCCCCCCCCGATTCGATCGCGTGGCCGTAGGCTTCGATCGCGCTCGCATAAGCCACAGGATGACCTTCGAATAAGCTGGCGTCGCCATCCGCAACACTTGCCGCGATGAGCGCGGGGTCGCCTCCAATCCCGAGCAGTTGCGCCACACGCGGCCACTGCGCGAACATCAGGGCGAGGCCGCCAACCAGGACGATGAGCATCAGCCAGCGCAGCGGGGAGCTGCCGCGTCCGGGCAGGGCCGGAATGTCGTCATCGTCGTCATAATAGGCCGGGGGCGGCGTGCTCGGACGCCCCATGGAAAGCGGCTGCTCCTCGAACTCGGCCTCTTCCACTTCGGCGCTGGGCGACGGCGGGCGAGAAACCACCGGCGCCTGGGCCGTATCCGCCGCAGGATCGGCCCAGGAATCGGACGAATAGGGCGACGGCGCAGGCATCCTCCCCCCAGACCCTGGTTCCGATACGGGCGCTGAGGCGCGCTTCGCCCCCGTGCCGTCCGAGAGCTCGTTCTCGACCCTGCTCTCGGGCTCGGCCGCGGTCTCGCCTCGGGCTTCGAAGCCGTGCGCGGAGCCGAGCCCCGCCGGCGTCGCGCCGTCAGGCGTCATCTTCTCGGCCGGCATGACACCGAGCAAGGTTGGCTGCCTAGGCCGCCTCCCAGGAGGTAAGCTCGATTCTTTCGAGGTTTCTGCGGGTGGTGCGGACGACTTCGTGCCCAGCCCCGCAGGCGCCGCGGAGACCTTCACGCCAGCGGCCTCGAAAAAGGTCTCGAGCTCGGGGATGGAGCCCAGTGGTTTCCAGTTCTCGTCCCCCCGCGCAATCTCGTTCGTGGGCGTCAGCTCGCCGGAGCTGATGCGGCGTTGAAGCTCCCGAAGCGAATCGATCATGTCGATCGACTCGTCTTCCAGCTTGAGACGCCAGACGCTGGTCGTACGGTCGGCGTCCACCCCCGCGGTCGGGTACACCTTGAACACCTGCCCGCAATTGGTGCATTTCACGCTGGTTCCGCGTCCGGAAAGCAGAGTTTCGTCAAATTCGTATTCAGTGCCGCAGCGTTCGCAGGTAACGTCCATCAGTCGAGAAGCCCCCCAGGCGTGGGGGCGTGCGTGATTGGTCGCAGCCCCCATTCATTGCTAAGAAAACATGGACCATGCGTCCTGACCTGGCTGCGCTCATCGACCACACGCTTCTGCGACCGGGCGCAATTCGCTCCGATTTCGTTCGCCTGTGCAATGAGGCTGTTCAGCACAGCTTTGCAACCGTCTGTGTTAACTCGGCCCACGTGGCGCTTTGTACCTCACTGCTGGCGGACCGCCAGCTCCCCATTGCCGCGACCGTCGGGTTCCCTCTTGGGGCGAGCAGCCCGGCTGCCAAGACCGCCGAGGCGGCCCAGGCGGTCGCGGATGGGGCCAGCGAAATCGACATGGTTTGCCAGATCTACTCGCTCAAGGAAGGCCTAGAGGAGCCCTTCATAGAAGAGATCCGGAGAGTGGTTGACGCCGCGGGGGGCTCCGCGGTCAAGGTCATCCTCGAAACCTGTCTGCTCAGTGACGACGAGAAGCGGCGAGGCGCCCAGTGGACCCGCAGCGCAGGGGCGGCATTCGTCAAGACCTCGACGGGGTTTGGAGCGGGAGGAGCCACCGAGAGCGACCTGAGGCTGCTCCGCGCCGAGGTCGGACCCGATTTTGGCGTAAAGGCGTCGGGCGGAATTCGCGACGCCGAGACGGCCGAAAGAATGATCGCGGCGGGTGCGAACCGGCTTGGAACGAGCGCAGGCGTAGCGATCGTGACAGAATCGAAGAAAGGAGACGGGGGATACTGAAATGGCAGTTCAGGCGGTCACAGATGCAACTTTTGAAGCCGAGGTTCTTCGCTCGGAGCTCCCGGTGCTCGTGGATCTCTACGCGGACTGGTGTCAGCCGTGCAAGCAGCTGGCACCGATCGTCGCGCAGGTCGCCGAGGAGCTCGCTGGTAAGATCAAGGTCGTCAACGTCGACGTCGACAGCAACCCCATGGTCGCGCAGACCTTCCGCGCCCAATCGATCCCGATGCTGCTCGTCATCGCCCAGGGCAGGGTGGCACAGCAACATGTCGGCGTGCTCGACAAGCCCGGCCTGCTCCGTCTCCTCGAGCCGGTGATGCCTCGGTCGGCAGCCGAGGTTCGTTCCGATGAGCTGGCGGCATGGCTCGCGCAGGGGAAGGCGGTCCCCGTGGATATCCGCGATGCAGCCTCTTATGGGCGCTACCGGATCCCCTCGGCGATCCACATTCCTGCGAGCGAGCTGGCCGGCCGCGTAGAGGAGCTGCAGCCTTTCGACGGACGAGTGCGTGTGCTTTACGGTCGCAGCGAAGAGGCCAAGGAGTGGGGAGAGAAGCTGCAGGCCGATGGCGTGCAGGTCGGCTTCCTCTCGGGTGGGTTTCTGCATTGGGAAGCCGACGGCCTCGAGGTCGAGCGCGGTTGAAGCGTTCACTCCGCGTGGTCGATGAACACCGGGATCCGCCGGTTTGGAAGCCCCGTCTACTGCGCATCGGAGGCCGACTGGTGTCGATCCTCGACACCGAAGATGGCACGCCGAGCCGTCGCTTCTCGGAGTTCCTGTCCGACGTCGGGGCGACGCTCCTCGAGCACAGAAGTGATGCCAAGCCCGATCTTCGCATCGTGATTCGCGGCACGCCGGTTTCGGCCGAAGCACGCCGTCGTGCGGAGGTGCTGGAGGAAGCCGCAGATCTGATCCTCGGAGCGCCACGACCAGCGTTTGCAAGGCTTTTCGCATCGGCTTGCGCCGCTTGGGTGAACGACTAGGTTGCCGCCGGACCTTTGAGCCCAAAAAGTTGAGAGTATGACGGAAGTGCCAGAATACATCCCAGGCCTGGCCGGCGTTCCGGCGGCCCGCAGCAGCATTTGTTTGATCGACGGCTCCGTCGGGAAGCTCCAGTACCGAGGCTACCCGATCGAGGTGCTCGCCGAGCGCTGTTCGTATGAAGAGGTCGCCTACTTGCTCGTTTTTGGGCGCTTGCCGACCTCGGCCCAGCTCGACGAGTTCCGTAATCAGATGATCGCGGAGCGGGGCCTCAAGTTCCGCATCATCGATCTGCTGAAGACACTGCCGGAAAGCGGTCAGCCCATGGATGCCTTGACCGCGGCCGTCGCGGCGATGGGGATGTTCTACAAAGGCGACCACATTTCAGACCCCGAGTTCCTCCGGCTCAGCGTGATCCGCCTGCTCGCCAAGGTCCCGACCATCGTCGCCGCCTGGGATCGGATCCGAAAAGGAGACGACCCGATCAGGCCGAGCACTGAGCTCGGTCACGCGGCCAACTTCCTCTACATGCTCGAAGGCAAGGTGCCCACGAGCCTCGCCGTGAAGGTCTTCGACGTGGCCCTGATTCTCCATGCCGAGCATTCGATGAACGCCTCGACGTTCACGGCCCGGGTGACAGGCTCGACGCTCACCGACCCCTATGCGGTCGTCGCGTCGGCAATCGGGAGCCTGGCCGGCCCGCTGCACGGCGGCGCCAACGAGCAGGTGCTCTCGACCCTGGACGGCATCGGGGACCGTTCTCCCCACGGCGTGCGCCGCTGGGCGGAGGATCGGCTGGCACGCAAAGAGAAGGTCATGGGCTTCGGTCACCGCGTCTACAAGGTCAAAGACCCGCGCGCGACGATTCTTCAGGGGCTTGCGACCCAGCTCTTCGCAAAGTTCGGAAACACGCCGGATTACGACGTTGCCCTCGAGCTCGAAAGCCAGATGGCCGATCTCGTCGGAGGCAAGGGGATCTACCCCAACGTCGACTTCTACAGCGGCATCGTCTACCAGAAGCTCGGAATCCCGAGCGATCTGTTCACGCCGATCTTTGCAATCTCGCGCGTGGCCGGCTGGCTTGCGCACTTGCTCGAACAGCTCGAAGGAAATCGCATCTTTCGTCCCACTCAGATTTGGGTCGGTGAAGCCGATCGAACGTTCGTGCCGATGAACGAGCGAGGCTAAGGCTTGCAGTTCGGTAGCCGGCCGTCGACGAGATCCACATTCATCCGGATCCGCTTCTTGGCCTTCGGAGTCATGTAGACCTTGCAGTCGACGCCGACGATGACCGCTTCGGCAGGGTAGGCGATTCGCCTGAGCATCTTGAGGGCTTTCTGTGGCCCCAACACGAACGCGGCCGTACTCAAAGCGTCGGCATAGATGCCCTCAGACGTCATGATGGTCACGGACAGAGACTTGTCTCCGGGGAGCCCGGTCTTGGTATCGATGATGTGGTGCCAGCGTTTGCCGGCCCCGTCGAATACAGCGTTCTCGTAGTCCCCCGAGGTCGAAAACGAGGCCCCAGTCGACTCTAGGGCCGCAAAATAGCTACCCGTTTCGCGCGGGTGCTGGATGCCGACACGCCAGGGGCGGCCGTCACGTTTGCCGTGCACCTGCACCTGGCCGCCTCCAAAGATCATGTAGTTGTCGATGCCAGCGCCTCGGAGGATCGCACCGGCGTGATCGAGCGCGTAACCCTTCGCGATGCCGCCCGTCCCGATGGCCATCCCGCGCTTCTTCAAGAACACCGTCTGGTACTTCTTGCTGACGCGTATGTTCTTGTAGTTGATCAAAGCAATGCGTGACTTGATCTCCTCGGTAGTCGGGATCTTGATCGAGTCCGGACGAAAATCGTAGAGGCCCCAGAGCGCTGCCCAGGAGAGATCGAACGCGCCGCGCGACCAGGTCGACACGTCCATGCCTGCATCGACGACTCGCAAGGTGTCCGAACCAACCTTGACCGATCTCTTTCCGGCGAGGCTATTGACCTTGGAGACGTCGCTGTCGTCACGCCACTCGGATAAGACGGTTTCCAATCTTTCGATTTCTTCAAACGCTTGACGGATCACGATCTCCACGTTCGGCGGTGGAGAGTCGACCTGAATCTGGAACACCGTGCTCATGAGCGGACGTGTTCGCGAAAGCACCTCGGGCGCATTCTTCGACGTCGCTCCCGGCAACAGCGAATCCGTGGTTGGGCCGTTGCCTTCGCAACCGAATCCAATCGCGAGCAACGCGATCGCGGCGCAAACGCGAACTGGGCCCTTCGACACGGCGGCACTTTCATCGCGAACCGCGTCCAGGTCAACCCGGCTTGCGCTTTGACGCATGGTTGGTACTCCTCTGATCATGCGGGCCATCTTTGGGGTGCAGTCGGGTCGCCTTCTGTTGGTACTGGCCTGCCTTTCAGTGTCTGCGGCACGACGCGCCTCTGCATTTGGTGATGCCACCGATGTAGAAATCGTATCGCTCGACCTCGGCAAGGGCGTGGCGGGCGCCCAAAGCGTGACCGAGCGTCTCGCTTGGGAGGTGCGCAAACGATCGAGCGTCGAGCCCATTCTCGAGCCCGGACGAGCGAGGCTCGACAAGGCGTCTCTCTATCGGAGCCCCTTCGTGTACTGGCGCGGGAGTGAGGACTTCCCGCAGCTGAGCGAAGACGCGATCGAAGGCCTTCGCAAGTATATCCATCGCGGCGGATTCATTTTGATCGACGATGCGACGGCCGGAGGCGAGGCGTTTGATCGCGCCGTGCGTCGCGAGCTTCTCCGCGCATTTCCGGCGCTCCCGTTGAAACCGATTTCCGACGATCACACGATTTACCGATCGTTCTATCTCCTTACGAGGCCGATCGGGCGCGTTCAGGGGCCTTCGTTCCTCGAGGGCATCACCTACGGGGATCGCATTGCCGTCGTGTACTCGCGTCACGACCTCGGCGGAGCGCTGCAGCGAGACAAGCTCGGGGCATGGAGCCAGGCGGTCGTTCCCGGTGGCGAGCGGCAGCGCGAGCAGGCGATCCGGCTCGGCGTGAACTTGGTGATCTATGCGCTCTGCACCGACTACAAAGACGACCAGGTGCACGCGCCGTTCATCATGCGTCGCCGTGGCTCGGGCCGCTGAGGTTTTCGCGTGACGGACTGGCAGTGGCAGCTCGGGATTTGGGGAGGCAATACGACGGCCTGGGTGCTCGGGCTTGCGCTGTTTGCGCTCTGGCTCGTCGAGCTGCGGTCGATCCGGGGAGAGAGTGACCGACGGAGGAAATTCACGCTGGGCGCGCTGGGTGCCTTGGGCATCTTGGCGGTTTATCTGCTCGCCCTTCAGATCACCTTGGTGCGTGAAACCTTTGAAGACGTCGCCGGCGGCACGGCCATCGTGCTCGACAATTCTCGAAGCATGACCCTCTCAGGCAAAGAGGGCCCACGGGGCGACGAGGTAAACGCGCTCATCGGTGATTGGCAGGATGACGACCGCGTCAGCCCGGTCGTTTATCTCTTTGGGTCCAGCGTGCGCGCGGCGATTTGGGATGGCCTCGGCGAACGCTACGAGCCCTCCGACGATGAGACTCGAATCCGCAATGCGGTCAACTACGTGCTGGGGAAGGGCGTCGATCGAGAGATCGGCTCCGTCGTCCTGATCACCGATGGGGCCGACGCGAGTTTCCGCGCGGAGACCATTGCGCTCGGCCAGAGCCCACCCGTGATTCACAGTGTCGTGGTGGGTGGCGACGATCCGCTCGACGACCAGGCCATCGTATCGCTGCACGCCGATACGACAGCGTACGTCGGCGTGCCGGCGATCATCCGGGCGGATGTGCGCGCCGTCGGTGATTTGCGAAATGCCGACCTTCGCGTGCAGCTGTGGCACGAGAGCCGGCTCGAACAGGAATTCGTCGCGGAGCTCGACCAAGACGGCCGCGGCACCTTGACCTTCGAGGTGACTCCTCGACGGACGGGGCGCTCGCTTTATCGCCTTCTGATTCCCGCGGCTTCGAACGACGAGGTGCCCCAGAACAACGATCGCGCGGCGCTTCTACGTGTGGGAAGGGAGCGACTTCGGGCCCTGCTGGTCGCAGGGCGACCGAGCTGGGACGTTCGATTCCTTCGCGATTTCCTGAAGCGCGACGGCTCCGTCGACCTGGTGTCGTTCTTCATCCTGCGGGCTGCGGCCGACCTGACCGCCGCGCCGACCGATGAGCTGGCCTTGATTCCTTTTCCGACCGACGAACTATTTCGCGAGCATCTGGGCAGCTTCGATGTCGTCATCTTTCAGAACTTCGACTACGCGCCCTTCGAAATGCAGTCCTATTTGCCCCGAATCAAAGAGTACGTGCAGCGCGGCGGCTCGTTCCTGATGATCGGTGGTGACCGCTCCTTTGCGGACGGCGGCTACGCGGGAACGGCCATCGAACAGATTTTGCCGGTCAAGCTTGGCGCGCCCGGCGTACTCAAGGGAAGCTATCGCCCGGAGGTCAGCAAGGCGCTTGCACGGCATCCGATCGTCGCCCTCGGCCCGGACCCGGCGTTGACGCGGCAGACTTGGAGAGCGCTTCCTGCCTTGTACGGCGCTAACATGATGAGTGGGGTCAAAGAGGGGGCTCAGGTCTTGCTCCAGCATCCGCGTGCGCGCCTGCAGGGGGGCGCGAGGCTTCCAATCCTCGTGGTCGGCGAAGCGGGCCGCGGTCGCGTCGCGGCGATGACGGCCGATGCATCATGGCGCTGGCGCTTCGCGGCAGACGACAGCACCGTTGGCTCCGACGAATACGAGCTGTTTTGGGATCGAATGATTCGCTGGCTCACCCACGATCCGCTGCTCGAGCCGGCGAGAATCTCGACCGACCGGGAACGCTACGGGCTTGGAGGCGAGCTCGTCGTCTCTGGAAAGCTTCGCGATGAAAATTATCGGCCGATGGACAAGACCCGCGTCGAGCTCCAATTTCAGCCCGCAGTCCGAAATGAAGCCGTTGCGGTCGTCGAAACCGATGAGGATGGGCTGCTTCAGGCCACGGTGCGCGCGCCGGCCGAGCCCGGGGCATACGAGATCGTCGCCGTGGTGGAGAACGAGGACGTGGCGCGAGAGGTGTTCATCGTCGAACAAAGCGGTGATGAGCTCGCCGAGCTCGAAGTCTCGGCTGCGGAGCTCGAAGCGCTGGCGAAGAAGACCGGCGGGCGGCTGTTCCTCGGCATCGAAGATGTGCCTCCTCTGTCGGAGTTGGCGGCGACCACCCGCCGTGCCGCCGGCCTGACTTCGAAGGAGCCGCTCTCCAATCCCTGGTACATCATGCTGACGGTACTGCTCCTTGGAGCCACCTGGGTGCTCCGAAGGCGCTGGGGGCGGCGCTAGGTCATGCAGCCCACCAAGCTACGCGGCGCACGCACGAACAACCTGCGCTCGATCGATCTCGACATCGAACCGGGGACGTATCTCGCCATCGTGGGGCCGTCGGGCGCGGGCAAGTCTTCGCTGGCGTTCAAGACACTTTACGCCGAGGGACAGCGTCGCTACGTTGAAAGCTTCAGCGCCTACGCGAGGCAGTTTCTGGAAAGACTCTCGCGGCCGCCGGTCGATGAGCTCGACCCCGTCCCGGTCGGAATCGCCGTCGATCGCCAGGCGCCCGTTCGGACCAGCCGCTCGACCGTGGGCACGATGACCGAAATCGCCGACTACGCGAAGCATCTCTGGGCGCACGCGGCCGAGCTTCACTGCCCGGGCTGCGGTGAGCTGGTGCACCGGGATGCTCCGACGCGCGCTGCTAAAAGCGTCATGACCGAGCTTGTGGGCGAGAAGATTCTCGTGACCTATCCGGTTGCCGTCGCCGATGCCGAGCACTTCATCGGCGTCCGCGAAGGCTTGCTCCGCGACGGGTACCGACGCGTCAGGGTCGGAGGCGAGGTCCGCGACCTCGACAACGTGCGGCCAAGCGAGGTCACCAACGGCCGGAGCACGCACCTCGACGTCATCGCCGATCGGACGGTTGCGCGGCCGAGGGACCAGGCGCGCCTGGTCGAAGCCCTCGAAGACGCGATGCGCCGAGGGGCCGGCCGAGCCACCGTCTGGAGCGCGGCAGGAAGAGACCTCGGCTTCTCCGAGGGTCTGCACTGCCCCGGATGCGACCGGTCTTTCCGGCGCGCAACGCCGGGGCTGTTCAGCTTCAACAGCCCGATCGGAGCCTGCGAGACCTGCCGTGGTTTCGGACGGACGATCGAGATCGACCTCGACCGCGTCATCCCGGACTACGAATTGTCGCCCGACGACGGCGCGATTCGTGCCTGGCAAGGGAAAGCCACGACCTGGGAGCGCCGCGAGCTGAAGAAGAACGCAAAGAAGGCGGGCATTCCGCTCGGCAAGCCACTTCGCCATTGGACGCCGGCACAGCTCGACTGGCTGATCGAGGGCGACGATGTCGGTTACCCCAAGGGTTGGTGGGGGATTCGCAGCTGGTTCAAATGGATGGAATCACGCGCGTACAAGATGCATGTGCGCGTCTTCCTCTCGCGCTACAGAAAATACGAAACCTGCGAGGATTGCCAGGGCACTCGCCTCAGGCCCGAAGCACTCGCATGGCACATCGACGGATTGAGCGTACCGCAGCTCTACGCGCTGCCGGCATCGAACGCGCTTTTGTTTCTCGAAAAACAGGAGGCCCGGTTCACCGGTGATGCCGGCGCTGGCCTGCTTTGGCGCGAAGCGATCGGTCGACTTCGCGCCCTTCACGATGTCGGGCTCGGCTACCTTTCCTTGGACCGCACCTCGCGAACGCTGTCCGGCGGCGAGACCCAACGCGTCGCGCTCACCAGCGCGCTCGGCGCGACGCTCAACGGCGCGATGTTCGTCCTCGATGAGCCCACGGTCGGCTTGCATCCGCGAGACGTGGAGCGGCTTCTGAGCGTCGTTCGCGCCTTGTCGAAGGATGAAAACGTCGCCGTCGTCGTGGAGCACGACCGGGAGATGATTCTAGGCGCCGACCGCGTGATCGAGCTCGGCCCCGGCGCCGGCGAGAACGGCGGACAAATCGTCTTCGACGGCACGCCCGACGAGCTTCACGGCGCCAAGACGGCCACCGCCGCGGCGCTTCAATCCAACGGTCGGGTGAAGCGACCTCGGCGCAAAGCCGCAGGCTGGCTCGAGCTCAAGGGTGCGTCCGGGCACAACCTTCGCTCGGTGGACGCAGCCTTCCCGCGTGGAGTGATGACCTGCGTCACCGGCGTGAGCGGCTCGGGGAAGAGCAGCTTGGTTCTCGAGACCCTGCTGCCAGCCGTCCAGCGCAAGCTCGGCCTCAAGTCCGACGGCACGCCGCTCGATCACGCGAGCATCACCGGGTTCGCGGCCCTCCACGGGGTCGTCGGGGTCGACCAAGCTCCACTTGGGCGAACTTCGAGGGGAAACGCAGCGACATATTTGAAGATTTGGGATGTAT
>Ga0224508_10000110_pt1 | contig 85265 bp, 71 predicted proteins | sample SF_Jan12_sed_USG_4_FD_170157 | JGI IMG/M metagenome (GOLD analysis project Ga0224508, IMG submission 170157) | Sediment microbial communities from San Francisco Bay, California, United States - SF_Jan12_sed_USGS_21 | ecosystem: Environmental > Aquatic > Marine > Sediment | place: USA... | reverse complement strand
CTCTGCATTCAAGACGAGCCCGATTGGCTCCACTTTTGGGGTGACCTGCACGGACAATCCAATGAGACCCTCGGGACGAACACCGCCGAGGAATATTTTTTGTTCGCGCGCGACCGCGCGTTTCTCGATGTGTCCTCCCATCAAGGAAACGACTTTCAGATCACCGGCCAATTCTGGGAAGAGCTCAATGCGCTTACCGCGCGCCTCGACGAGCCCGGCCGGTTCGTCGCAATCCCGGGATACGAATGGAGCGCCAACACGGCGATCGGCGGCGACCGCAATGTTTTCTACCGCCACGAAGGCCGCCCGATTTACCGCTCGTCGCACGCCCAGGTGCCAGACCTTTCCGATGAGGTGAATGACGGCCACCTGGCAAATGATCTGTTCGAGCTTCTGAAGGATGAGGATTGTGTCTGCTGGGCGCATTGCGGAGGTCGATACGCGGATATCGTCTACGCTCACGACGGGAAGCTTGAGGCCTCTGTCGAGGTTCATTCGTCCTGGGGCACCTTTGAATGGCTGCTGCACGATGCGTTTTCAAAGAACTACCGCGTTGGCGTCGTCTGCAACTCAGACGGCCATAAAGGACGCGTCGGCGCGAGTTACCCAGGTGCAAGCTTCTTTGGCGCCTATGGCGGCCTGACCTGCTATCTCGCCAACGAACTCAGCCGCGACGGGATTTTCGAAGCACTGCGCGCGCGCCGGCACTACGGGACAACGGGAAACCGCGTGTACGTGGACGTCCGGGCTCGCGTTGCAGGGGGTGTGGAGCGCTATTTGCGCGATCCTGCCGAGTTCGCAGATGCTGAATGCGAGCGAGTATCAGAGCTTCTGGTCGGGGACATTGCCCGAGTTTCGGATGACGAGGTTGAGCTGTTCATCAACGTGATCGGATCAGCCCCGGTTGAGAAGATCGATCTTTTCGACGGCCTGGATCATCTCGCGACTTACCGAACTTATGGCGCCGACGATCTTGGAAGCCGCGTGCGCTTGACCTTCTCTGGAGCCGAATATCGTGGTCGTTCGCGAACGACCAACTGGGACGGCTCGCTTGAGATTGATGGCAACGAGATCATCCGCGCTGAAATGTTTAACAACTGGAACCTGGACAGGGGCATTCAGCATCGATCCGCAAAAGCCGTCAGCTGGAAAGCGGTCACCTCCGGCAACTATTGCGGTGTCGACCTTTGGTTCAAGAACGGTGCCGCGGGGCGGCTGAAGATTGATACGTCACATGCGCGCTTGGAGGTGCCGATTTCGGAGCTTTCGGTTGAGGAGACCAAAGTCGAAGCCGGTGGCCTCAAGCGCAGAATGACTGCGCAGCGGCTGCCCGAACAGTTGGATCAACGCAGCATGGAGATCAACCAGAGTTGCCTGGTCCATGCTGATAGAGACACCCGCCTTTACATCCGGGTTCAGCAAATTGACGGCCACCGCGCTTGGACAAGCCCGATCTATCTATTCCGATAGGAGATTTCGATTACAGACATAAACACCGCATCAGGCGCTGAACATGCGACCACCAGTCTGACAGCACCGCCACTCGATTCACCGGAATCTTCGCCTGCCTGGCGCGCCGCAGGATGCGCTGCGGGGTACGCAGACGCGCTGACTGGCCGATGCGGTGGTGCATCCGCCGATGGCAGACCAGAAACAGAAACGCCGCCGTCCAATGAAACGCCTGCTCCTTTAGCTTTCGAAGCAGTTCCGGCACCGTGCCGCGTGCGGGACCAGGGTCAGGCGCTCTCGCGAGATCGGTTCGCCGCAAGCGACGCAAAATCCGAATGTCCCTTCCTCAACCCGCTCGAGGGCCGCCTCGATCATCCTGATCTCTTTGAGGCCTGCATTTCCCAGCCCTTCGAGGACCTCGTCCCCCTCGCGCTCGACAGCACGTTCCTCGACATCCGGGTCGGCCGGCTTGTCCAGCTCGGTCTCCACCTCAGACAGGCGCTGGGTCAGCTCGTTCAGCCGATTCCGCAGGACGGTTGCAAAATGGTCTTGATCTTTCATAGAGCGTCCTCGCACACAGATTGACCCCAACTTCGCCAACCGGCGGCAAAGCGAATCGGAATTTTACGTCACGAATTTCAGATTGGCGATCAAGTTTGCCCGTTCGGCGGCATCGTCGACATCAGCCACACCGGTCCCGCTCCCCGCGTGAAAGGTCATGCGCATAATATCACGTCCCCTCTCCCGGGCTCCAAATCGCCTCAGGCAACCGCTAGGGCCGCCTGAGCGCCGGGCTCGCGGGCGATGCCAAGGGCCGACCAGGTCTCGTCCAGTGCGGAGACCAGAGCATCCATCAGGTCGTCGCCATGATGCGGGCTCGGTGTGATCCGCAGCCGCTCGGTTCCCTTGGGCACGGTCGGGTAGTTGATAGGCTGGATATAGACCCCGTGGCGCTGCATCAGCCGGTCGGTGGCCGCCTTGGCGAGAACCGGGTCGCCCACCAGGACCGGCACGATATGGGTGTCGCTGCTCATCACCGGCAGGCCCTCGGCCCGCAGCCGCTCCTTCAACCGCCGAGCACGCTCCTGATGACGGATGCGCAGCGCGTTGTCGCCGGAGACATGATCCACCGAGGCCAACGCCGCGCCGGTTACCGACGGTGGCAACGACGTCGTGAAGATGAAGCCGGGGGCCGAACAGCGGATCGCATCGGTGCAAGCGACCGAGGCGGCGATATAGCCACCCATGCAGCCGAAGGCCTTGGCCAGCGTGCCCTCGATGATGGTGATCCGGTCCGCGGCCCGGTCGCGCTCGGAGATCCCGCCGCCCGTCGCCCCGTAAAGGCCGACCGCATGGACCTCGTCCAGATAGGTCATCGCGCCATAGCGATCCGCCAGATCGCAGACCGCGTGGATCGGCGCCACGTCGCCATCCATCGAATAGACGGATTCGAAGGCGATGAGCTTGGGCACGTCCTGGTCCTCGGCGGCCAGAAGCGATTCCAAGTGGCCCAAGTCGTTATGACGCCAGATCCGCTTATGGGCGCCGGAATGGCGGATCCCCTCGATCATCGAGGCGTGGTTCAGCGCGTCCGAGAAAATGACCAGCCCCGGGAACAGCCGCCCCAGCATCGAAAGCGTCGCCGCGTTCGAGACGAAGCCCGAGGTAAAGAGCAGCGCCGCCGGCTTGCCATGCAACTCCGCCAGCCGCCGCTCGAGCCTGACATGGAGATCGTTGGTGCCGGAGATGTTGCGGGTGCCGCCGGAGCCCGCGCCCATCGCCGCCATCGCGGCGCGTCCGGCCTCGATCACGTCCAGGTTGCAGCCTTGGCCTAGATAGTCGTTGGAGCACCAGACCACCACCTCGTCCGGCCCGGGCCCGTGATTGCGCGCCCGTGGAAATCGCCCCGCGACACGTTCCAGATGTGCGAAGACCCGGTACCGGCCCTCTCCGCGCACCTTGTCCACGGCCTCGGCGAAACGGGTTTCGTAGTCCATGGTCGTCTCCTGTCTTGGGTTGGCGGCGGGACTAGAGCAGCGGTATTCCAAATTCGGCGGCGATCGAGCGGATTGCGGCGCGTTGCTGCGGCCTGCCGTCGAAATGGGCATAGGCTTTGGCGACCGAGGTTTTCGCGTTCTCTGGGTCTTGCAGCACGGCATAGGACCGGATCAGCATGATCCAGCCGTTCAAGTCGTCCGGCTGATCCTCGAGCCGCGCCGCCAAGCCTGAGACCATGCCCTGAACCATGTCGCCACGCTCGGCCTCGGTCATCCCGGCCGCAGCGGCGACATCATCGTCCGTCGGGCCGCGGCGCCCCGCGCTTTCGGCATCGGCGCCGAGCCCAAGCTCCTCTGCCGTTGCGGCCAGTCGCTGCTGAACGAACGGAGCGCCCTGATACTGCGCCTTCGCGGCGTCGATCGCGGCGGCGGCCTTGTCGGACGAACCGTTACCGGCGTAGAGCGCCGCCAATTCGATCGACAGCTCGAAGTTCTTCGGATCGGCCGCCAGGCTCTCCTCGATCGCCGCGATGCGCATCTCGGGTAGCTCCTGTGTCGCCGGTTCGCTGGCGGCCAGTGCGATTTCTTCGGCCGATGCGTCGGGAAGGATCTCCTGCAATGGCCGGCGCGTGAAGCGCGCCATATTGATGATGTCGCGCCGGACCAGGGCGGCCCAGGGCGCATCGGGGGCCGATTGACCGTAGAGCGCCGCCCAATCGCGAAGCGCACCTTCGAAGTCTTGCGCCTGCGCCTTGGCGAGCGCGGAGTAGTAGCGCGCGCGGGCGTCCAACGGCTGGCGGTCGAGAACCTGAGCGAGCACGATCTTGGCGGCAGGGGGCACCTTATTGCCATTCGCGAGTGTAAGCGCTTCCGCATAGGCCGAGAGCACCGCTGGGCTGTCATTGGATGCTTCGGCGGCCTTGCGATAGGCCTCGGCGGCGGCGGCATGGTCGCCGCTGGCGGTTCGGGCGCGGGCAAGTTGCCACCACTTCTCGAAGGAATCCGGGGCCTCGGCGGCTTCCTGCTCGGCCAACGTGGCTTGCGCGACCTCGTCGCCGGCCTCCGCTTGCTGGGTCAATACCTGCGCCCGACGCTCGGCGAGCGGCTGGTCGGGCGTACCGGGCGCGCCCAAACCCCAATAGAGAGCGCCCGACGTGGCAAGCGCTACGGCAAACACTCCGATCGCCGCGATGGGTGAGGTCTTGGCCCGAAGAAGGTCATTGTCGATGCCTTTCGCCGCCCGCACCGCGCGGCCCTCGATCTCGCGTTCCGCCTCGGCGCGCTCGACTTCGCTGATCAGCCCGCGCCTGGCGTCACGCTCGACGGCGTCCATCTGATCCCGGTAAATCGAGATCGATTGTTCGCCCTCAGCCAGTTCGATGCCACCGCTGATCAGAAACGACCGGGCCAGCCAGAATCCGGCGATTGCGGCCGCCGCCGCGAGAGTGATCCAGAAGATCATGCGTCGCCTCCCTTCAGCAGGCGTTGCGCCTCGGCACGCTCAGCCTCGCTCAGCCCATCTTCGATGACCGGCTGGCGCCGGCGCAAATAAACTGCGCCAAGGCCCAGCGCGGCGATGAGGAACACGACCGGCGCGGCCCAAAGCGCGTACGTCGTTTGCTTGATGGGCGGCTCGAGCAGAACATAGTCGCCGAACCGCTCCGCGACGAAGGTGATGATTTGGTCGTCGTTGTCGCCCGCCGTGATCCGTTCTCGCACCACCATTCTGAGATCCCGCGCCAATCCTGCATTCGAGTCGAAGATCGACTGGTTCTGGCAGACCAGGCAGCGCAGTTGCTTCCCGATTTCGCGGGCCCGCTCTTCCTGCGCCAGGTCGGTGAACATCTCGTCAGGATCGATCGCTTGCACCGGCGAAGGAACGGCGAAAGCGAGCATCACGGCCGCCATGAACATCACTATCCGCGCCATCATCCTGCCCTCATGCCGGTTGTGCCTGGACGGGCACCTTGCGCGCGCCCGGCGCCCCGACCCGCAGGCGCCGGTCCGAGATAGTCAGCAACCCGCCCAGCGCCATCAGCGTGGCGCCAAGCCACATCCAGGCGACGCCCGGATTATAGTAATAGCGCGTGACGAACTGGCCCTCGGGCGCAGGGTCGCCTAGGACCGCATAAAGGTCGCCGTGCCAGAGAGTGCGGATGCCCGCCTCGGTGGTCGGTTTACGCTCGACCGGATACCAGCGCCGTTCTGGGAATAGCAAGCCGACCTGCTCGCCGTCCCTCGAGACCGCAACCGTCGCGATCGAGGACTGGTAGTTCGGCCCAGCCCGTTGGCTAACATCGACCAGCGTGAACTCGTAGCCGCCGACTGGGACCGGGGATCCCAGCTGCTGGGTCTGGATTGCCTCGACCTTCCAAACGGAAATCGCGACGACGCCGGAGATGCAGATCGCGAGTCCCGCATGACCGGCATAGAGACCCCATGCCGACCGGGGCAGTCCGACGAGCCTGCGCAATACCGTCGCGATGGGCGCTGCGCCAATACCCGCGCGGCGGCCGAGATCCACCAGGGTCGCGGTGAAAAGCCAGGCAGCAAGGCCCAACCCCGCCAGGCCAAGCGGCTCGCGCCAACCGGTCAATGCTGCCCAAATCACAGGCACGAGCAACGAAAGCGCCAGAACGATCCGCAGCCGATGGGCGATCGCCCTTGCATCGGCACGCTTCCACGAGAGAAACGGCCCGATCGCCGCGGCGATCGCAACCAGCGCGAAGATCGGCCCGAAGGTCTGATTGAAATATGGCGCACCCACGGTGATCCGGTCACCTGTCGCAATATCCAAGAGTAGGGGATAAAGCGTGCCAACGAAGACAACTCCACAGGCGGCGGCGAGAAGCAGGTTGTTCAGAAGCAACCCTCCCTCGCGCGAAATCGGGGAGAAGACCCCGCGTTCGCGGATCGCCGGTGCGCGGATCGCGAACAGAACCATCGACCCCACCAGCGAAATCGCCAGCAGAACCAGGATGAACGCCCCGCGCTCGGGATCGTTGGCGAAAGCATGGACCGAGGACAGGATGCCCGATCGCACCAGGAAGGTCCCCATCAGGCTGAGCGAGAAGGTGAAGATCGCCAGCAGGATGGTCCAGCGTTGCAGGGCGTCGCGCTTCTCGACCACGATCGCCGAGTGCAGCAGCGCGGTTCCCAGCAGCCAGGGCATGAACGAGGCGTTCTCGACCGGATCCCAGAACCAGAACCCGCCCCAGCCAAGCTCGTAGTAGGCCCACCAGCTGCCTAATGCGATGCCGAAGGTCAGCGCCGCCCAGGCGCCCAGCACCCAAGGCCGCATCCATCGCGCCCAGGCCGGCTCGACCTTGCCCGCCATCAGTGCGGCGATGGCAAATGAGAAGGCGGTCGAGAACCCGACATAGCCGATATAGAGAAACGGCGGATGCAGCGCGATGCCTGGATCCTGCAGGAGCGGGTTCATCCCCTGCCCGTCCATCGGCGGCAGGGGCAGACGCTCGAACGGGTTCGACGTCAGTAGGATGAAAGCGAAGAAGCCGACCCCGATCATCGCCTGGACCGCCAGCACCCGTGCACGCATGGCCAACGGCACGGCCCGCGCGAAGGTCGCGATCGCCGCGCCAAAAAGCGCCAGGACGAGCACCCAGAGCAGCATCGAGCCTTCATGGTTCGCCCAAACGCCGGTGATCCGGTAAATCAACGGCTTCGCGGAATGCGAGTTCAGCGCGACGGTGCGGACCGAGAAGTCCGAGACCACATAGGCATAGGTCAGCGCCGCGAAGGCACCCAGCGTGGCCAGGAACTGCACCTGCGCTGCAGAGTCGCCGAAACGCATCGCGGCAACATTGTCGTTCCGCACGCCCCAAAGCGGGGTCACCGCTTGCAGAGCCGCGGCGACCAGCGCCAGACACAGCGCGTAGTGGCCCAGTTCGACGATCATAGCATCAATTCCTCGTCCGGCTGCTCGCAATCCGACAGGTGCCGGGCAAGTGAATTGGGAACTCGGTCCTCCAGCCGTTCAAGGGACGCGACCTCGAACTCGGAGACCGACAGGAACCGCACCAGTCCGGCCTGTTTGATCCGGGTCATTAGCCGACTCACCGTATCGGAGTTCAACCCCAGATAATCCGCAATGTCCTCGCGGGACATCGGCAGGCAGACCAGCCAGCGCTGCCCAATGCGCCGCCCGGTTCGACGGGTCATTTCCGCAAGGAATCCACACAGACGCTCCATGCCGTCCAAGCGGCCGAGCGCAATGAGGTGCGCCGCCGAGCGTTCCAATCGGTCATGCGCAAGGTCGAAGAGCGCGCGCAAGAATCCCGGCTCGCCCCGCAGGCGCGCAGCCTGAGACGTAAGATCGAGTTCGCAAATTTCACTAGGCGCCAACGCCTCGCACCAGCATTCGGCGCCCTTCGCGGACATCGCGCAGATCACGTCGCCAGCCACGTTAAGGCAAAGGATTTGCCGCCGCCCATCCAGCGTCATCGCGCAGGTCGCAACGAGGCCGGTCCGCACAACATGGAAGCGCATACAGGGTTGATCGCTTGGGTAGATCCGGTCTCCGCGAGCCAGGCTTCGAACGGACGCCCCAAGCCCTTGGCTGTCGCCAAACCTGCAAAGCTCGGCGCATTGGCAACCGAATGCGCCGCAGGCACAGAAGATGTTGCCTTTGGCAGTTGGCAGGCGGTTCAGCATTTGATCCGCGGCCCCCCTGTCTCGGTGCGTTTCTCCCATCGCACACAAACTAGATCACGCCCGCGGAACAGCAAAATTGCACTATATCAAATGAGCCATGGCAAGATTGTCGCAGGAATTTGCCCATTCCTGACCTAGGTCAGAGCGTGCGCGGGCGAGCCCCAATAACATTCCCTCAGATCCTCGGCTCTCGGCAACTCGCTGAGGCCGCCTAGATTTCAGGAGGGACAGCGATGAAACGGGTGCTCGCGATCGCGATAATCTTGGGCCTAGGCACTGCTTACGGGATCATGACACCGCAACCCGCGCAGGCGCAAAGCAGCGGCTGCATGTCATGCCATGAGGGAATCGAGCAATTCGTCGATGGCCCGATGCATGATGCGGTGGTGGCGATCGGCGAGGAATTCAACGACCCGCAGGGCTGTGTCACCTGTCACGGTGGCAACCCGGAGGCAACGGATGCCGAGGCGGCCCATACCGGCGCGCCGGCCCCGTTGACCGAGGCCGGAGGCCCGCACACATTCTATCCCGATCCGGGATCGGTCTGGATCGCCGAGAAATCCTGCGGCCAGTGCCATGCGGGTTATGCGGACCGGCTGGCTAAATCGCTGATGAACACCGAAGCCGGCAAATTGCAGGGAAACCTTTGGTCCTGGGGCGTGCAGGAGAGCATGGAGGTCGTCTGGGGTAACTATGACATGGTCGACGATGACGGCCCGACGCCGAGCGTTGGGACCGACGCATATAAAGAGTACATGACGGCCTATGTCGCCGCGCATCCCGATCAGATGCCATCCGAGATGAAGCAGGTTCCGGATGTCGACGTCGAAGCGGTCGCTCAGCACCCGAATCTGGCGGGCATCACCTATAGCCGGCAGCAATGCCAGCGCTGCCATGTTGGCGTCTCGGGCCGTGAAAAACGCGGTGACTACCGCGGCGCGGGCTGCTCGTCCTGTCATGTGCCGTACTCGAACGAGGGATTCTACGAAGGCGGCGATCCGACGATCACGAAGGAACAGCCGGGCAAGCTGCTGGTTCACCGGATGCAAGCCACACGCAAGTCGGTCGTCGATGTGGGCGACACGACCTATACCGGCATTCCGACCGAGACCTGCGTAAGCTGCCACAACCGCGGCAAGCGGATCGGTGTCAGCTATCAGGGCATCATGGAATTCCCCTACGGCTCGCCCTATGGGCCGACCGGCGGGAAACAGCCGAAGCTGCACACCAAGAGCTATTCCTTCATCAAGGATGACCTGCACCACCAGATCGAATCGCGCCCCGAGAACCCGACGGGCGGGATGCTATGCCAGGATTGCCACACCACCGTCGACATGCACGGCGATGGCAACCTGCCCGGCACGACACTGGCGCAGGTCGAGATCGAGTGCGAGGATTGCCACGGCACCGTTTCGAAGTTCCCGTGGGAGCTACCACTCGGCTATGGCGAAGAGCACGACGCCGATATCGGCGATGCTGCCCGCGGCCTGGGCGACGACATCACCGAGGAGCAATATTTCGCGACCATCTACGAAGGCCGGGACGGCTACCTGCTGACCACCCGCGGGAACCCCTTCGGCAATGTCGTGAAGAACGGTGTCGAGGTGATCATGCACTCGGCCTCCGGGCTCGATTTCAAGGTGCCGCTCCTGAAGCAGATTGCCACCGACGGCACCTGGAAAAGCCCGAATGCCATGGTCGCGATGGGCCGTGTCGACAGACACATGGAGAACTTGGAGTGCTATGCCTGCCACGCCGACTGGGCACCTCAGTGCTACGGCTGCCACGTTACGGTCGACTACTCGGAAGGAAAGACCGACATCGACTGGATCACGACGGCGAATGCCCGCACGGACTCCGGCCTGACCGCCGACTATCCGCTGGGCACGAACGGCCTGACCGGTCCGGGCAAAGTATCCGAGACCCGCTCGTATCTGCGCTGGGAAGAGCCGACGTTGGGGATCAACGGCGAAGGACGCGTCAGCCCGCTGATGCCCGGCTGCCAAGTCATCACCACGGTGATCGACAAGGACGGCAACACGGTCGCGCACAACGAGACCTGGATCACGCCAGACGGCAAGAAGGGACTGGACCACGCCGCCGTGCAACCACACACCGCGGGCCGCGAAGCCAGGACCTGCGAGAGCTGCCACAACAACCCGAAGGCTTTGGGTTACGGCATCTCGGATGGCCGCTTCATGAAGGGCTACGAGGACGGCTTCTATGTCGATCTGGAGACGGCGCTGGGCGAGATCATCCCAGAGCAGACGCAGCTCCAGGCGCAGCCGGTGCCGACACTGGATCACGATCTCAGCCAGATTGTGACGCGCGACGACGAGGTGTTGGTCACGGTCGGCTCGCATTGGCCGCTGACGGGCCCACTGCCGAAGGAGATGCGTGACCGGATCGAGCGCACGGGCCTCTGCATGGGCTGCCACCAGAACATGAACGACGAAGACCTGTGGTCGAAGGTCAATTCGCCCGCCTTCGTCAGCAACGAGCAGCACCAGGCGGTGATGAACGAAGCGGTCCGCGCGCTGGGCGATACGAAGTAGCAGAACCGGGCGGCCCGTCCCGCGGGCCGCGCAGCGTCAGAAGCCGGCGCCACAAGGATGTGAGGAGACGACCATGCGCAGGGAAGTGATCGCCACGCTGACAGCCGCGATGATCGCGGCGGCGCCACAGGGGTTCGCGCAGACACTGACCGGCGGCGCGACCTACTCGGCGTTTGACCTATTGTCGCCCTGCCAAGAAGCCGACAACGACGCCCGTTGGGGCGCCGCGGCCGAGGCGGAATGCGAGCAATACCTGATCGGCTTCGTCGATGCCCTGCGGGTCGTCGGCATGATCGGCGGTGATAGCGGCATTTGCCCGCCCGCGCTCAACACCGCGGACGAAGTGCGCTGGGCCTTCATGCGCTGGGTCCACGCGGACTATTCTGCACGCGGCGCCATGTCGGCATCCGAGGCTGTGCATGCCACGCTTCGTGACAGCTTCCCGTGCAACTGAGCCTGCGCCCGCTCACGATATAACCTGGCGCCAAGCCGAACCTTCTCGATGTGTCGCGGAAGCGATCGGTCTTTTGCCGCTTGAGTGACCGAAGCACCGTCCGTTATCACGGTCGGTGCGATGCGCACTGCCTCCGCCACCATTGCCATCATCCTGCTGGGCGCGGCTTTTGTCGTGGCCGGCAACGGGCTATTGCAGACGATGTTGCCGATGCGCTCGGACCTCGAGGGTTTCTCGACGGCGATGATCGGCCTTCAGGGCACAGGCTATTTCGGCGGGTTCATCGCCGGCTGTGTCCTGGGGCCGCGATTGATCAAAAGCGTGGGGCATATCAGGGCGTTCGCGGGCGTCGTGGCGCTGCTCGCCGCGCTGGTGCTGATCTTCCCGATCTGGGTCCAGCCAGCCGCCTGGATCGGGATCAGGCTGGTGACGGGCATCTGCCTCGCGGTCACCTATATGTCGCTGGAAAGCTGGCTAAACGACCAGGCGACCAACGCCAATCGCGGCAGTATCCTGTCGCTCTATTTCATCCTAACCAATGCAGGCTGGATTGGCGGGCAGCTGGCCATCAACCTGGCCTCGCTGGCGGGCGCGACGCTTTTCCTCCTGGCGACGATCTCGATCTGCCTCGCGGTCGGCCCCGTCGCGCTGACCCCGACACGCGAGCCGACACCGATCCCCGATGCGCGGTTGGATCTTCCGGGGCTGGTCAGACTGTCCCTGGTGGGGACCGTCGGCTGCTTCCTGGTGGGCATGGCCGAAGGGGCGTTCTGGACATTAGGGCCGGTCTTCGGCCAGCAGCGCGGCATGGCGGTCTTCGAAGTAACCCTGCTGATGGGGGCATTCGTGCTGGGCGGCTCGCTGTCCCAGTGGCCGATCGGGCGCATCTCCGACAACCATGACCGGCGCGTGGTGATCCTGCCGGTCGCCCTGGCGACCATCGTGACCGGCTTGGTCATGGCCTATAGCGGCAATCTGTCTTCCGGGCCCACCATCGCGCTCGCGATAGCTCATGGCGCGCTGATGCTGCCGATCTATGCACTCTGCCTCGCCCATGTGAACGACAGCGCGCCGTCTGACCGGTTCGTCCAGGTGAGTTCGGGGCTGCTGCTGATATATTCAGCGGGCGCCGCGCTGGGTCCGCTCGCCGCCGCCCCGCTGATGGACCGGTTTGGTCCGGGCGGACTGTTCATCTTCGTCTCGGGCGTGCTTGGCTTCTTCGCGTTGGTGATCGCCTACCGGCTGGTCGCCGCGCGTCATCTGATCCGGCTCTATCCGGCGCGATACCGCACGACAATGAAAACCACCCAATCGATCTACGAGATCGAAGGGGACGACGCCTCCGTGCCTGATGACAACCGGTAGGCAGTACTGGGCATTGCTCGGCCGCGATCACCTTGCATGCATGAAACGGTAGATCGCGATCAGAACACCAAGTATCGCGCCAATGATGGCGCCGATGGGAAGGATAGCACTTTCCATCTCAATCATCCCTTAACGTTACGCACGAGCGGTAACCAATTCCCGCCAAACTCAACACGAGCGCCTACCGCACGCTCCCAAAGGCCGCCGGCGCGGCCGCACACTTGCCACCGAAGGGGAGAGGTGGCGACTTGAAGCAATACTATCGCATAGGTTGAAAAAATTGTCAGCACTCAACTGATTGCTGAAAAAAACCAATCAGCGAACTTGACAAGAAAATTAGGAAAAATGTGGGAATCGCTATATTATCGGCGCACATCTGGGAGCGAGGGACGATGCACCCGGAGGGCACCATGAGTGTGCTGGACGCTTCTGTAGAGATTGTTGAGCCGACCTTTGATCGGCCGGAAAGCACGGAGCCGCTGACCACGCCATTGTTGGTCGGCACGCGGGTTTCACTTGTCTATCGCGGAAGCCCGCTTCCGCTTCAGGTCGAGTCCATCGAGCGCCTCGGCACATCGTTCGTCGGGCGGATCAGGGATGCGGCCGCAGATATGCCGCTGGTGCGGTTCCGTCCAAAGGACGTTGCTTCAATCGATTGAGGCCTGTGCTGGCTACAACGGCGTGACCAAAAATTCGACCGGGGCCTTTCGGTCCGGGACATGAGTGTTTTGCGTCCTGTGCCGCTGAAAACCCCGCGCCGCGCTGCCGGATGCTCGGGCGGATAGCGCCCCCAGGTCGCCCAACGTTCAGCCGGCCTCTCCTGCCCCGTCAATGATCTTTTCGATCAGCGCGTTCACCACCTCTTGGCGATGCCGGGCGACTGAGACGTGGCCAAGGCCCGGGATCTCGTGGAAATGCCCGTTCTGCGCCAGGTCGGCGACGACCCTCACCATTGCAGGCGGGGTTTGCACATCCTCGGCGAAGGCAATGGCGTCGATCGGCACCGGACAGGTCTTCAGCCCATCGCGGCAATCGAAGTCCAGACAGGCGTCCCATTGGTCGATCAAATCCTGGGGCGCCCGGTTGGCGAAGCGCTCGGTATAGGCGGCCTTGACCGGCTCCCAGATTGCCGGGTCGCCCAGCGCCTTGGCCGGCAGCGCAAAGGCCGCGTAGTGGGGTGCCAGGAAATAGTCCGGCAGTGCGACACCCTCCTTCCGCAGGTCGATCTCGGCTTGCATCCAGTCGCGGGTGAAGCCGCCGATATAGGCGGCGGTGCCCATGGGAATCGCCAGGCGCACCAGATGCGGATAGTCGATCGCCAACCTGCTGGGTGATCAGCGCGCCCATCGAGAGGCCGGCCAGGATCACCGGCGGCGCGCAAGCCGCCTCGATCATCTCGGCGCAGTCGCGCGCAAAATCGGCGATCGACCAGGGTGCGGGATCGGAGGTGGTCTCGCCAACGCCGCGCGGGTCGTATGATGTCGAGCGGAACCGGCCCGCAAAATGCGTCATTTGCAGCCGCCAGGCCTCGGCGGGCGAGTCGCCGCCCGGCACCCAGACGATGTCCGGCCCCTGCCCCACCTGCGCCACCCGCATCCGGGCGCCGCTCGTCTCGACGGAAAAGACCCGGACCGACGGATCGAAGCTACCGAAGGCCGCCATGGTTCAACCGGTCCCGGTCCGGCCATAGACCGTCTGATTGACCTCCGGATCGCCGGTGACACCCGGCCGCTCCTCGTAGACGAAGACGGCCATCAGCCGGGTGCGGCTGCCCGCGACCGGCGAGACCCGGTGGAGCGAATTGCAGCCTCGGAATATCGTGAGCTCGCCTGCCGCGCGCGAGACCGTCCGCACGCGGTCCGAGGCGCCGGTCAGCACCTCGGTCATATAGGGGATGTCCTCACCGTCCGGACTTTCGCGGGTGTTCGGCGCCAACTCGAACGCGCCGCCCGCCTCCGCTCCCTGCAGCATCAGCGTCATGGTGAAGGCGTTGGTGGAATCGTAGTGCCAAGCGGATTGGTCGCCCGGCCCGTAGCAGATCACGTTGACCGGCTGCAGCGGGTCATCGTTCGGGTAGAGCTTTGGCGCGCCGACGATCGCGGCAACCATGTGCTGGAATGGCTCCCAGAAGTACAGGCGCTTCAGATGCGACGTCTGGGGCAGCAGATCAGCGGCGATCATGCGATAGCGCGCGGGCTGCAGGACGTTGCGCGGATGATCCGCCGGCATCGACGGGTCGCCCTGGCGCTGGAGATAGCAGTTGCGGAGCGACTCCGCCGGATTTGCCTGGCCCATGAGCCCGGTCGCCTCGGCAGCAGCCTCGGTGACGGCCTCAGGCGTCAGGAAGCCGGGGAGCGAGCAATATTGATCGCGGTCGAGCTGCGCCCGGGCCTCGGCGATGATGGGCCCCATGGCAGCGGTGTCTTGGTCCAGCGGGTAGCGGGCGAAGTCGATCGGCGGCCGCGTCATGGGTCAATCCGTCAACGGATGATGGCAGGTTACGATGCGCCCGTCGCCCAGCACTGTGTCGCCGGGCCGCTCGGCGCGGCAGCGCTCGGTCGCGTATTTGCAGCGGGTGTGGAACTCGCAGCCCGAGGGGCGGCTGGCCAGGCTCGGCACCTCGCCCTCGATCGAAACCAGCGCGCGCCGCTTGTCGGGATCGGGCTGCGGCACGCCGCCGACTAGGGCTTCCGTGTAGGGGTGCGCGGGCCGGGCGAAGATCGCCTCGCTGTCACCCCGCTCGACCAGCCGGCCCAGATACATGATCGCCAGCTTGTCGCTGATATGGCGCACCACCGGCAGGTTGTGGCTGATGATCAGGTAGCCCAGCCCGTGTTCGCGCTGCAGCTCGCCCATCAGGTTCAGGATCTCGCCCTGGACCGAGACATCGAGCCCCGCGGTCGGCTCGTCAGCAATGATCAGCTTCGGGTTCAGCGCTAGCGCGCGCGCCACGCCCACGCGCCGGGCCTGGCCGCCGGAGAGTTCGTGCGGATACCGAGACAGGAAGTTCAGCGGCAGGCGCACCATGTCGCAAAGCCGTTCGGCCTCCTCGTCCAGGCGGCCCTTCGAGAGGCCATGGATCTCGAACGGCTCGGTGACCAGCGCCCGCACGGTCTGGCGGGGGCTGAGCGAGCCAACCGGGTCCTGGAACATCATCGCCATGTCTCGCCGTAAGGGCTTGAAGGCTGCGGGGCTGAGGCCCAGGACGTCGCGCCCCTCGAATGTCACGTTTCCCAAATGCGCCTCGGCCAGCCCCAGTACCGCCCGGCCCAGCGTCGTCTTGCCCGACCCGGACTCGCCGACTAGGCCCAGGGTCTCGCCCCGTTTGAGCGTCAGCGAGGCGTTCAAGACAGCATCGACGAACGGTTCCTGGACCCCCTTCACTCTCGCCTTCAGCGCCCCCATGATCCGGAATCGCACCGATAGATGATCGACCTCGAGCAGCGGTGCTCCGCTGGACCGCGGACCCTCGGAAACTGCCTCGGGGGCCGTGTGTTCTGCTTGCGCCACAGGACCCTCGGCAAGGCCCGGGTCCAACAGATGGCACCGCGTCGCATGACCGCCTTCCAGCGTGTGGGCGTCCGGTTGGCGCTCGCGGCAGACGACCATCGCCTTCGGACAGCGTGGCGCAAAGACACATCCGGTCGGCTTGATGTGCAGGTCCGGAATATCGCCCGGGATCACCGGCAGAAGCCGCGTGCGGGTCATCTCGCGCGCCGGGTCGCATTCCAACAGCGCCCGGGTATAGGGGTGCGCCGCGCGGTAGAAGATATCGCGCACGTCCCCGTGCTCGACCACCTCGCCCGCATACATAACCACCACTTCGTCGCAAAGCTCGGCGATCAGGCCCAGATTGTGCGAGACGACCATGATGGTGGCCTCGAATTCGCGCTGAAGCTCGCGGATCAGGTGAATGATCTGCGCCTCCATGGTGACGTCCAGCGCCGTGGTTGGCTCGTCCGCGACCAGCAGCATCGGGTCCATCAACAGCGCCATGGCGATCCCGGCCCGCTGGCGCATCCCGCCGCTGAATTGATGGGGGTATTGGGCGATCCGGCTTTCCGGGTCGGGGATACCGACCCGGCGCATCATCTCAACCGCGCGGCGCATCTTCTCGGCATCGGGCTCCGGGCGGCGGTAGAGGATATCGGTCATCTGCTGGCCGTAGGACAGCACCGGCGATTGCGAGGTCATCGGATCCTGGAAGACCATCGACACCTTTTCGCCCCGCACCTCCTGCATCCGGGGTTCCGGGTAGGTCAGCAAATCCTGGCCGTCGAAGATCGCCTCGCCGCTCTCGACAACGCCGTTGGCGGCCAAAAGGCGTGTAACGGTCCAGATCACCGTGCTCTTGCCCGATCCGCTCTCGCCCACAACGCCGACGATCTTGCCCTTGGGCACCTGGAGGCTAACGTCGCGCAGCGCATGGACCCGGCCGCGTGGGGTGCGGAAATCGACGTTCAGACTGCGGATATCCAGAAGCGCGGTCATCCCTCAGCGCCCCTTGCGAAGTTTGGGGTCGAAAATGTCGCGCAGCGCCTCGCCCAGGAAGGTGAAGCCGAGGGTGGTCAGCACCAGCGGAATACCCCCGGCGATGACCATCCAGGGCGTATCGCGGATGATCAGGTAGCCCTCGTTCAGCACGGTTCCCCAACTCGCGGTCGGCGGCTGGACGCCGAGCCCGAGGAAGCTCAGCCCAGCCTCGATGGTCACGACGACCGGCACGTCCATGGCCGACAGGATCAAAAGCGGCCCGATGACGTTCGGCATGATGTGCCGGGCCAGGATGCGCGGCGTGCTGGCGCCCAGCGAGCGCTCGGCAAGGATGAACTCGGTTCGCTTCAGCGCCAGCGTGCTGGTCCGCGCCAGCCTGGCGTAGCTGGGGATCGAGGTGACGATGACGATGGCGAGCACCAGCTTCAGGCTTGGCCCGAGCAGCGCGACCGCGGCCAAGGCCAGGATCACGGTCGGAAATGACCGGATCGCATCGAAGATAAGCAGCAGCAGATTGTCGAGCCAGGTGGGGCCGAACCCGGCCACCATGCCCAATACCAGCCCGATCACCAGCGAGACCGAGACCCCGATCGCCGCGACCTCCAGCGCCACCCGGCCGCCGTAGAGGACCCTGGTATAGGTGTCGCGCCCCAACTGATCGGTGCCCGCCCAATGGTCCGCCGTCGGCCCTGACAGCCGGTTCGGGATGTCCATCGTCAGGGGGTCGTGGGTGGCGAAGACCGGCGCGAAGATCGCGCTGGCGAAGAACATGATCACCAGGAAAAGACCCAACATGCCCTGCGGGTTGCGCAGAAACAGGATCAGCTTCTCGCGCCGCACGCTGTAGGCGCGCTCGGCCGCGCCCGTCCTCACGGGGTCGGGCGCGGGGGCGGGGATATCAGAGGGATTCACGGACACGGGGGTCGAGCCACGAGACCATCAGATCGGCAATCAGCGTCACCACCACGTAAAGAGCAATGGTCACCAGGACCGCGCCCTGCACCACGGGGAAGTTCCGCGCCAGCACCATGTCGTAGATGATCTTGCCGACGCCCGGGCGCGAAAAGATGATCTCGGCGAAAACGGTGCCCGAGAGGAGCCCGCCGAACCCGACGCCGATCAGGGTGATCGTGGGCAGGATCGCGACCTTCAGCGCATAGCGGAAGACGATGGTGCGGGGTCTGAGGCCGAAAGCCCGGGCCGAGCGGATATAATTCTCGCCCATCACCTCCAGCATCGAGGCGCGCACCATGCGCGCCAGATATCCGACCCAGCCGAGACCGACCGCGAAGGCCGGTAGGATCAGATGGCGCAGTTGGCTGAGAATGTCGCCCTCCTCTCCCGCCCCGATCACTGGCAGCCATCTGAGCGTGATCGAGAACAAGAGGATTGCCCAGATCGAGACCAGGAACGAGGGCACCGCGATGGTGCCGACCGAGATGATCCCGGTGATCCGGTCGAGCCAGCTATTGGGCCGGATCGCCGACAGGCAACCAAGCGGAATACCGACCAGCGCCGCCCATCCAAGCGCCGCCACCGCAAGCGCGATCGTGTAGGGCAACTGCTCGGACAGGGTCAGCGCGACCGAGCGGTTCGAGAACACATCGCTGCCCAGATCGCCCTGCAACACGTTCCCAGCGAATATGAGGAACTGATAGTAAAGCGGTTTATCCAAATGCATTTTCGCGGCATAGGCCGCCTGGACTTCCGGCGTGGCGCGGGGGCCCAACGCAATCGACACCGGATCGCCCGGAATCGAATGCAGCATCAGGAACAGCGCCGCCACCGCCAGCAGGATGATGACGACGGAGAGCGCCAGACGCTTGAGCAGATACCACCACATGGCGTTCGCCACCGGGACGCGCGCGCCCCGGCGGCAACATCACTGGCCGATCAGACCGGCTTGAAGTAGCCGAGCTGCATTTCACCTGACGGCGCGAACTGGGTCGCGATATCCGCGCGGTGGATGAAGACCTCCGGCTCGTGGGTCAGCCAGACATAGGCGCCGGTCTCCTCCATGATCTCCTGCATCCTGATCGCGATCTTGTGGCGTTCGTCCACTTCGGAGACCGACACAAGCTGCTTGAACAGGTCCTCGAACTCGTCCGACGACCAGCGTTCCCAGTTCCAGATGCCAACCTGGTCACGCACGAACCATTGGAAGGGCTCGTAGGGGTCGGGGCCCGACCCAAAGCGCATGATCCAAAGCTCCAGGTCTTTCCAGGTTTCGCCCTTGCTCTCCTGCCCCATCTCCCAGAAGGGGCCGGAATCGAGCGGGATGATCTCGACGGTAACACCGATCTGAGCGAGATTTGCCTGGATGATCTGGGCTGCCAGGACGCGCTCCTGTGCGTTCAGGGTGCGGAGCGTCAAGGTCAGGCCCGAAACCCCCGCCTCGTCCAGCATCGCCTTGGCCTTGGCCGGGTCGTAGGAGTAGCTGGTCTCGAGCCGCCGCCCGACAAGGCCCGGGCAGACCACGCCAAACGAGGGCTCGGCCGTGCCGGCATAGGCGCCCTGGATGATCGAGGCTTGATCGACCGCGTGCTGGATCGCCTGGCGCACCTTGATATCCTGCAGCTTCGGGTTCTCGATGTTCATGCCCATCCACATGTATTGCAGGGCACCCGCGACCGTCAGCTTGGCGTTGGGCGGCAGCTCCTTCTGATAGCGGGCGTAGGAGTTCGAGGTGATCTTGGCGCAATCGAGCTCTCCCGCCTCGAAGGCCAGGGCGCCGGCCTCGTCCTCGGTCACGAACAGGCAGTCGATATTGTCGTAGGCCGGTTTCGCACCGGTCCATTCTGGGTTCGGGCGCAGCTTCACGTATTGCGCCTGTTTGTGCTCCATGACGTAGGGCCCGCATGTCGCAGGGATATCCACCGTATAACGCCCACCAGCGGCCTCGACCGCCTTCTTGCAGACGATGATGCCAGTGCCCGACGCCAGCGTCGTGGTCATGAAGGGCGAGAAGGCTTGGTTCAGCACGATGGTGCCGGAATACTTGTCCTTGATCTCCACGTGGTCGTAGGCGACGTAGTCACCCTTCCACTCGCTCTCCTTCATTCGGTCATAGGAATAGGCGACGTCTTCGGTCGTCAGCTCGCCGTTGCCGCCGGACCACATCAGGCCGGATTTCAGAGTGAAATCGATATTCGTCGCGTCGCGCAATTCGACGCTCTCGACGAAGGGCGAAGGCACCCAGATCGCCTGGCCGTCCTTGTAACCGTAATGGACCAGCGCCGGCATGACGCACCAGTTGACGTCGTTCGGCGGATGCCCGCCCACGTAATAGCCCGGGTCCAGGCTCTCCATCTCGCGGTCGAAGCGCACGGTCAGAGTGCCATCCGACGCCGACCAGGAAATGCCGGGGAAGCTGCCGACCAAGCTCGCCGTCCCGGCGAAAGCGGCGGTCTGCAGGAATTGGCGCCGGCTGTGCGAATCCGTTCTCATTTTATCCTCCCTGTTGCTTATATTTGGTTTCACTCCGCCACTGACGGGACCGTAAGTCAATGAGTTAGACCAGTTGCCGGGGGAACTCCCGCTCCCAAGCCTGGGAATGCACCACCTCGTCGCCGAGGCGGGCCTCCATGCGCGCCACCAGCACGAAATGGGTCTCGGTCGAGGTCAGCACGGTCTGGGTCCGGCTGGTGATCTGCCAGGGGCCGCGGCTGAAATCCTCGGTCCAGGTGATGTCGAGCTTGGCGCTATTGGGATCGTCTGGATGGACGGACAGGTATTCGTCATGGGTCGAGGCGACCGTCCAGCCGTTATGTTCGTTGTAGACGGTGCGTCCCTCGTCAAACCATTGGTGCTGGGTGACGGCGCCTGAGATCATGTCGCGCTCGAAGGACCAGGTGTAGAAGGGCGGCTCCTCCATCGCCTTATCCAACGGCGCGGCGGATTCCGGCGGGTCGAACGGGCGCAGGCCCGCGTCCGCATCGCTGGCCGGGCGCACGGGCAAGGTCAGCGTACTGGCGCCCAGCGCAATCATCAGCGTCGCCTTTTCCGGCGAGGGCCAGGCGATGGGCCAGTAGACGTTGGAAAGCGCAACCTGAATTTTGTGTCCGGGCGCGAAGCTATGCCCCGCCTCGTTGAGTTGCAGGCGGACCCGGTAGGTCTTGCCGGGCTCCAGCGGCTCTGGGTGTTCGTGGCTATCGCGGTGAGTGAGATTGAGCAGGCCGTAGCTTATCCGGGTCGCCGCGCCGTCGGGCAGGACCTCGTTCAGACAGGCCGCGACCATGGCCACGGGCTTGTCGCTGGCGAGCTCCAACTCCAGCACCGAGGCACCGAGGATCTCCACCGTCTCGTCCAATGGCTCGGTCTCGAAGGTCAGGCACCCGCCCGCGTCGTTCCGCTGGTCGCCCGGCTGATCCGGGTCGAGCCCGTGCGGGCACCACTGACCGGCCATTAGCCCGGTATCCATGGGCGAGCTAATGGTGCGCGTGCCCGATCCCGCGGCCGCTTCCAGACCGCCCGCGTTCAGGTGCAGCACGCGATCCTCGATCCGGGGCGAGGGCCAGGACGCCTCGGCGACCCAGCGGCCGGGCCGTTCCGCAAAGTATGTGCGCGGCGGCACGGGATCCTGCATCCAGCACCGCAGTTGCGGCTCGTCCATGATCCCGGTCTCCTCGCCCTTCAGCCAGTGATTCCACCAGCGGATGCATTCCTGCAGGAACCCGATGGCGGGCCCGGGCTCGGCGAAATGCGGGTATTTGTGCGCCCAAGGACCCACCAAGCCCTTGACCGGCGATTTCAGCCCCGCAAGCAGCCGGAAGACCGCATTGGAATATCCATCGGCCCAGCCGCCGACCGCATAGACCGCCGCTTCGATGTCGTCGAAGTTTTCGCAGACCGAGCCGTGCTTGTAGAAGTCGTCGCGGGTCTGATGCTCCAGCCAGTCGGTCAGCCACATACCGGAACCGGTCAGCCGGTCACGCCAAACCTGCTCCCACTTGTTGCCGACCACGGCCGGGTCGGGCGGCGTGGTGTTGATCGAGAACATGTAGCTGTTCCACGCGGCGTTGTCGTTCAACAGGCAGCCGCCCATGTAGTGGATGTCATCCGCGTAGCGGTCATCGGTCGAGCAGATCGAGACGATGGCCTTCAGCGCCAGCGGACGGCGTGCCGCGACCTGCAAGCCGTTGAAACCGCCCCAGGAAATTCCGATCATGCCGACATTGCCAGAACACCATGGCTGGGCGGTGATCCAGTCGATGATCTCCAGCGCGTCGTCCTGCTCCTGCTTAAGGTATTCGCCCAGCATCGCACCCTCGGAATCCCCGGCGCCGCGCATATCGACACGGACCGAGGCATAGCCATGGCCCGCGAAATAGGGATGGGTCATCGCATCCCGGTCGGCGGTCCCGTCCTTGCGGCGATAGGGCAGGTATTCCAGGATCGCCGGGACCGGGTTCTGGGCGGCATCCTTCGGCAGCCAGATCCGCGCGGCGAGACGCACTCCGTCGGAGAGGGTGATGAAGATCGGGTCCATCACCTCGGTCTGGCGTGGAAAGGTCTCGACGATTTTCATGCCTTGTCCCCCAAAGACTTAGACCCCGTCGCGCGGCACCTTCTCACGCCAATTCCGCGCGAAGACCACCTCGTCGCCGTCGCGCGCCTCGACATCGGTATCGATCAGCCAGTCGGTCGCCGTCGCGCGGACCCGGGTCGTGCTATCGACCTCCACATGCCAATCATCGCGGTGCCTCAGCGAATGCCATTGCCAGACCGCCTCGGCCGACAGGGGGTCATCCTCGTCAATCATGAATTCAGCCGTCATCCCGTTCACGACATCTAGACCGATATCCTCGATGTGATAGCGCCCGCTGTCCTCGACCAGCCGGGTGACCCAGCGTCCAGTCGCGAGGTCGCGCTCGACCGTCCGGGCGGAGTGATCGGGCTCGATCACGGAAATGGCGGTCCCAGCCATCTCGGGTGGTCCGAAGGTGGGCGCATCCGGACCGTTGTCGGGATCGCGCAGGGGCAGGTCCAATGTGCTGGTTCCAGTCTCCAGGGTAAGTTCCACCGGCGCTGGCCCAGGCCAGGCCATTGGCCAATAAGTGGTCGACAGCGCCAAGCGCAGCCGGTGGCCCGGGACCGCGCGATGGGCAAGGTCATTCAGTTGCACCGCGACCTCGGTCATCTCGCCCGGCACCATCGGGCGGGTGTTCTCGTGATCCTCGCGATGGGTCAGGTTCAAGAGCCCGAAGCTGATGCGCCGCGACGTGCCGTCCGGCGCCACATCCATCAGCCGCACCGCCAGGATGCCCTGAGGTTGATCGACAGCCATGCGCAGGCGGGCAACCGGCGCGCCGAGAATTTCGATCGGCGCGTCGAGCGGCTGGGTGTCGATGCACAGCGACCGTCCGTCATCCTCGCGCTGGTCGATGGCAAGGTCGGGGCTGGACCCACCCAGCCCATAGGGACACCAATTGCCACTAGCGACGCCGAGGGTCTGGGGCGAGCTATGACGCAGAACCCCTTCGGGTTCAGATTCTCCTCCCAACGCATTGTTATTAATTGCATATGATCGTGTAGAGACATTCGCTGACGGCCACGCCTCTTCGGCCACCCAGCGCCCCGGCACATCGGCCAGACAGGCATCCGGCACCACGAAATCCTGCATCCAGACCGTATAGGCAGGCTCGTCCATGATCCCGTTCGCCTCGCCCTTCAGCCAGTGGTCCCACCAGCGCAAAGCCTCTTGCAGGAACCCGATGGCCGGTCCCGGCATCCCGACCTCCGGGTATTTGTGGCCCCATGGTCCGACCAACCCCTTGGCCGGGCACGAGAGGTTGGCGAGCAAGCGCGGCACCGCGTTGGAATAGCCGTCCTCCCAGCCGCCGACCGCGTAGACCGCGCATTCGATATCGGCGTAGTTCTCGCAGACCGAACCGTGGCGCCAATAATCGTCGCGCCGCTGGTGCCGCATCCAGATATGCGAGGCCGGGGGCTCCCAATGCTCCAGCCGCTCCAGCCACCTCGCGCGCCAGCCCTGGGCGTCCAGCGCCTTGTCGGGCGGGCGCGCCATTCGCTGATAGAAGCCCGAGCCCCAGAAGAACCCGTCCAGCAGCAGGCAGCCGCCCATCCAGTGCACGTCATCCGCATAGCGGTCGTCGGTCGAGCAATGGGTGATGATCGCCTTCAGTGCCGGCGGGCGCCGGGCGGCCACCTGCAGCCCGTTGAACCCGCCCCAGGAAATCCCGGTCATGCCCACATTACCGTTGCACCAGGGCTGCTCGGCGATCCAGGCGATGGCGGCGACTGCGTCGTCCTGCTCGGATTTCGGGTATTCGTCAGTGATCAGCCCCTCGGACTCCCCAGTACCACGGATATCCAGCCGGATGCAGGCAAACCCATGCCCGGCCCAATAGCCATGGCGCCGGTCGTCGCTAGGCCGGGTGCTATCACGCTTGCGGTAGGGGATGTATTCCAGGATCGCGGGAACCGGACCGGTCCCCGCCCCCTCCGGTAGCCAGATCCGGGCCGAAAGCCGCACCCCGTCCGGCATCTCGATCCACTGATGCTCGATCTGGCGCACCTTGTGGGGGAAGGTCTCGACGATGCGGGGGCCGTCCGCGCTCATTGATGCTTGCCTTGCGCCATTCAATCAGATCACCCTGACCCGATCCCAATGATGGCGCAATTGGTTTCATTCGCATGGCCCAGACCCTTTATTCGAATGCCACGATCCTGACCGTCGACGGCAACGACCGTGTGGTCGAGGCGGTGCTGGCCGAAGGCGGGACCATTCGCGAGGTGGGATCGTTTGCCGAGGTCGAGAGCGCCGCCGGCCCTGGCGCCACGCGGCGCGATCTCTGCGGGCGCACCATGATCCCCGCCTTCATTGACCCGCACGGGCATTTCCCGGATTCGGGCTATTTGGGCCTGCACCGGGCAGACCTGTCGGGCCCGCCGATCGGCGATTGCCGGACGCTATCGGAGGCGTTCGGCCGCCTGCGTGACCGTGCCGCCGCTACACCCCTCGGCGAGTGGGTGATCGGTGTCCTGTTCGAGCCGGGCGGGGCCGCGGAAAACCGCTTTCCCACCCGGGCCGAGCTCGACGCGGTCTCCACCGACCACCCGGTCTGGGTGATCCATTTCACCGGCCATGCGGGGGTTGGGAACTCCCTGGCACTGGCTGCGCGCGGCGTCGACCGCGACACGCCTGATCCGGCCGGCGGATGGCTGGGGCGCGATCCCGCGAGCGGCGAATTGACGGGTCTTCTCAAAGGGATGGCCGCGATGGGAGAGCTCGGCGATTCCGAATTTCAGGTCACGTATGACCGTTTCCGCACGGCCTATCGGGCGGCGGCCGACGAATACCTCTCGCAAGGCGTCGCCCTGGCCCAGAACGCCTGGGCGACCGAGGCCCTGCTCGGCTACTTTCTGCGCCTCGCCCGCGAAGGCGATGCCGAGATCGAGACCCTGGTCTTGCCCGCAGGTTTCCTGGAACCCGACTTCACGGACGGCCGCCTCGGCCTCGCGCCGCCGGCCGACGGCAGCGGCATCCTCCTCGGCCCTCGCAAGTTCTTCGGTGACGGCTCGTTCCACATCCAGACCGCCTGCATCACCGAGCCCTATTACAAACCGCTCAATGGCGAGCCCGGCTATTGCTGCCCGGTCTCAATCACGCGCGAGGAAATGGCCCGGGATATCGGCCGCATCCACCGGATGGGATATCAGTGCCACATCCACGCGAATGGCGACGCGACCTCCGACGTAATCCTGGATGCGATCGAGGACGTGCTGGCCGAGGACCCGCGCGACGACCACCGCCATACCCTGATCCACACTCAGGTGCTGCGCGAGGATCAATTGGACCGGATGATGCGCCTGGGCGTGACCGCCAGCTTCTTCCCGGCCCATCTCTACTATTGGGGCGATTTTCATCGCGACGTGACCTTCGGTCCGGACCGCGTGCGCAACATTTGCCCGACCCGCTGGGCGGTGGACCGGGGGATGCGCTTCACCATCCACAATGACGCCCAGGTGACCCCGACCCGGCCGTTGCATCTGATGTGGTGCGCGGTCAACCGCAGCTCGGTCAGCGGCGCGGTGCTGGGCCCCGAACAGGCGCTGACCCCGCGCGAGGCGTTGCGGGCGCATACCATCGACGCCGCCTGGCAGGTTTTCCAGGACCACACGCGCGGCAGCATCGAGCCCGAAAAACGCGCCGATTTCGCGATCCTCTCGGGCAATCCCCTCGACGATCCCGCCGAAATCCGCCATATCGAGGTGCTCGAGACCATTGTCCGGGGAAAGACCGCCTATCGGCACAGGGAACAGTCGGCGTGAACAATGTTCTGTTGCCGGTTCTCTGCCGGATTGGCGCGCGATAATCTTTCGGCATGCGAACCAAGGGCTCAGCCGGTTCCAATCGCTCCTTCGATCCGAGTGAGATCGAACAGTCGATTTCCGACCGGTTCGCGAAGATCGCCGTGGCCCATCGCGACCGGATCGCGGTCAGCGCGGGCGCCACGCGCTTGACCTATGGCGACCTGGACGCGGCGAGCAATCGGATCGCGCACCAAATCCTCGACCGGCGCGGCGATGGCGCCGAGCCGGTCTGCCTGTTGTTCCCGCAGGGCGCGGATCTCGTTGCGGCGATCCTGGGCACTTTGAAGGCGGGAAAGATCTACCTGGCGCTCGATCCGCGCCATCCCGCAGAGGACCTCCAAAGCTATCGTACGCAGAGTGGCGCGGAGCTCATCGTCACGGACCGGGCCGATCACGCACTGGCGCAGAGCCTGGCCGGCGAAACATCCGTGCTTGACGTGTCCGGGACGGGCACCGGGGGGAAAGCGGACGACCCGGCGCTCGATCTCGCCCCTGACCGCCCAGCGTATCTCTTCTACACGTCCGGCTCGACCGGCACGCCTAAGGGTGTGGTCGATTGCCATCGCAACGTGCTGCACAACGTGATGCGCTATACCAACAATCTGGAAATCGGCCCGGAGGACCGGCTGTCGATGATCCAGTCCTGCAGCTTCAGCGGCACCGTCTCAAGCCTGTTCGGCGCGCTGTTGAACGGTGCCGCGATCCATCCCTTCGACCTGCAGGGCCAAGGGATCGAGGCAATGGCCGGGTGGCTGGAACGCGACCGGATCACCATCTTTCACTCCGTCCCGATGATCTTCGAGCAATTGGCGGGGGTCGCCCCTGCCCTGCCCGATTTGCGCCTGATCCGCCTGGAAGGGGACCGCAGCGAACCACGCCATGTCCGGCTGTTTATCGAGCGTTTCGGACCCCACACCGTCCTGGTGAACGGCCTCGGCGCCACCGAGACCGGGATCGTGCGCCAGTTCTTCATCACCCACGACAGCCAGGTGCCGGAAACCGTGGTTCCAATCGGCTATCCGATCACGGACATGAATATCCGGCTCATCGACGAGGATGGCGCCCGAGTTCCAGAAGGCGAGATCGCTGTCGCAAGCCGCTACCTCGCCACCGGCTACTGGCGACAGCCCGATCTGACCGCCCGCGCCTTTGCCCCCGACCCGGATGACCCCAAAGGGCGGATCTACCGGACCGGCGATCTGGGCCGGCTGGGCCCAGGCAATTGCCTGGAATATCTGGGGCGCAAGGATTTTCAGGCGAAGATCCGCGGCATCCGTATCGACATCGCCGCGGTCGAGGCGGCACTCACGGCACAGCCGGGCGTCGACCGCGCCTTGGTGATGGTGCGCGAAGACCGCCCCGGATCTCAGCAATTGGTCGCCTATCTGACGCCCGCTGGCGACCCTCCGGCAATCCCCTCGCTGCGCCGCGCCCTGTCAAATTCGCTGCCCCAAGCCATGGTACCGGTGCGCTATCTGGCGCTGGACACCTTTCCGCTGGACGCGAACCGCAAGATCGACCGGAAGGCCCTGCCAGTACCCGACAGGACACGGCCCGACCTGGCCGAGCCCTATGTGCCGCCCGAAACCGATCGCCAGCGCAAGATCGCCGCCTGCTTCGAGGAAACACTCGATCTCGACCAAGTCGGGTTGAACGACGACTTCTTCGAGATGGGCGGAGACTCGCTGCAAGCGACCGAGTTGCTTCTCGTGCTCAATGCCCGCCTCGAAATTCTATGCACGCCCGAGTTCCTTTTCTCGGCGCCGACCGTCGCCGGCCTGGATCAAAGTTTCGACGACGAGACACGCGGCGGCGCGTTGGTGAGGCTGACGCCAGAGGGCGACGGGCTGCCCTTGTTCTGCGTCCATGGTGTTGGCGGATTCGTGCTGGAATACCGGCTTTTGGCCCAATGCATCGGCTCCGAGCACCCAATCTACGGCGTACAAAACCTGCGCCTGATTGACCGGTCCGAGCCGCCGCCGGACATCGAAGAGATGGCGCAGCAGGCGGTCGCGGAGATCCGCCGCCAACAGCCCCACGGACCCTATCGTATTTGCGGAAATTGCTTGGGCGGCGTGGTCGCGCTTGAAGCCGCACACCGCCTGCGCGCGCTGGACCAGCCGGTCGACTATCTGGGATTGATCGACGCCGAATTCCCAAGCGGCACGGTCGAAGCCTACATGCCGGGCCGCCCGGTCCGGGAGTATTGGTCCGAGCTGACGGCAATGCCGGCGCGCCAGCGGGCCGCATTTGTCGCCGAACGCCTCAAGCGCTATGCCAAACGCCTCCACGCATTGTCGGCGTATCATCTCCGATCGGCCAGGTCTCGGCTGACCCGCACATCCGCCAATGCGGCGAATGAAGCGGACGCCCGGCGCCGCGTTCGCGAACAGTATCGGCCCCAGCCCTATGACGGGCCGGTTACGTTCTACACGTCCGGCGCGCCCGATAGCCGAGCGAAATGGAAGCGCATCCTACCCGCACTTCAAGTCGTTGAAATCCGCGGGACCGCCATTCCGGGACGGCGGGTCCATCTGACCGGAGAGCCCTATGTCGGCGACCTCGCGCGCATGATGGGCGAAGCGCTGTAATTCGATTGAGAATTTGGCCCCGCTACCGGTCCAGGAACTCGCGGACCGTATCAGCCAGGGTCATCGGATCGAAGGGTTTGGTTACGATTGCCGCGGCGCCCACGCCGCCAAGCGACTCCAGAATCTCCGGCTGCGCGACCGCTGTCAGAAAGATCACCGGGCAGTCGCTGCCATTCGAACGCTTACGAAGACCGTCCAGGGTCTCCGGTCCATTCAAGCCCGGCATCTTGACGTCCAGGATCACGAGATCGGGCGCGAATTCCGGGATCGCGCCAAGCGCCTGTTCGCCCGAGGCACAAAACTGCAAATCGAACCCGCCCACCGTTGCAAGCGCGATCTCGAGCAACGCCCGCGCGTCCGGATCATCATCGACACAAAGAATTCGACGCACTGTTCCCACCGGATCGTCCAACGGCCTTGTCCGTGCTGGTACGTTATTCGTCCGTGAAGGACAATGGCAGCACAATCACGAAGCGCGTATCGCCGGGCTGGCTGGTAAACTCGATCTGCCCATCCTGGGCCTCGACGAATGCCTTCGAGATATAGAGCCCCAGGCCGTTGCCGGCGTGATTACCGTCGTCTGACTTGGCAAATTTCTGGAAGATGCGCGGCTGCAGGTCAGCGGGAATGCCGGGTCCGCGGTCACGGACAGTGATCCGCGCGCCCTGCCCCTCATGCACCACGGCGACATCGACGGTGCCGCCTTCCTCCGAGAACTTGATTGCGTTGGTCAACAGGTTGGTCAGAACCTGCTCGAGCCTTTTTCGATCGGCCCGGACTTTCACCGGCCGATCGATGGCGGCAACCTCGACCGCGACGCCCTTCCGATCGGCGATCACCCGGTTCGCGGAAACGCAGTCGCGCACGACGTCCGAAAGATCGACCGGCGACAAATGCAGCTTCAGGCACCCAGATTCGATGACGTCCGCGTCGATGAGATCGTCGGACAACGCCAGCAGCCGGCGGGCATTACGCTGCGCCATTTCCAGCATCGGCCGCATCTTCGGGGGCAGATCGCCCAAGACCCCGCTCTCAATGATGCTGAGCGCCCCCATCAGCGCGCCGAGCGGTGCCCGGAATTCGTGGCTGACAAAGGATATGATCTCGTTGCCGGGCGAGACCGGCACACCGCGTGCGCACAGCCCGGTCTTGTCTCCAAAAGTGTCAGTCGTTTGATCGCTCATTGCTCAACTGCGCGGAGTGACCTTCCACTCCTTCTCCTTCAGCCATTCCTTGATGTTCGAGACACGGGACAAAAGATTCTTGAATTCCGCATACATGAAGAACGCGATGAAGACATAGAAAACCAGCCACCAGCGCCGCTTTCGGATCTCGGGGTCAGCAAGCCGGCTGATGAAAACCATCTGCCCGGGGCCCGTCGACATCACATAGATCGTGATTATCAAGAGCAGAGGCACGGTCCAGTCGATCGCCGCCAGCGAGCCCGCTTGGATCGCCCAATAAGCAATGATCGGCACGATCTGCATCGAAATCCAGGGGAAGAATTCGCGCCAGGCCAGCAGATAGAACATGCCCACCTTCTGTCTGATCGACAGGTGCTTCGACTTGAGCGCGGTCGGTAGCCTGGTATTCGTCACCTGATACCAACCCTGCGCCCATCTGAGCCTCTGATTGGCCAGGCCCTTGAACGTCGTTGGCGACAGTTCGCGCGAGATCAGATAAGGGTCCGAGACGATGTTACCCCCCTCCTCGACCACGCGCAGCGCCGAGTCGATATCCTCGGTTAGCATGAAACCGCGCATCCGGATGCGGCGCAGAAGATCGGTGCGCCAAAAGCCGTTGCTGCCGCCGAAGATGCCGAACTTGTGCAGACGCGCGCGGCCCGGATGGCTGACGGTATAGATCTGCTCGAACTCGACCGCGACCATGCGCGCGACCCAGGACGCGTCGCCGTTGCGGATCAGGCAATGGCCCTGGACCACGTCGGCGCCCGAGTTGATCCACTGCCAGGCGCGGGTGAAGCTGTCCGGGTCGGGCTGATGATCCGCGTCGAAGATCGCTGTGAACGCCCCCTTCGAATAGGCGATCGCCGCGTTCACGTTCTGCGCCTTCGAGGTGCTGCCGATCACCCGCACGACTTCCAGCCGAGAGTCCTTCGCCGCCATCTCGCGCAGGGTCTTCTCGATCGGCATGTCCTTGGGCGTGTTGTAGGCCAGGATGATCTGAATCTGGCCTGGATAATCCACGTTCAGCATTGCCTCGAGCGTCGAGATGATTGTCGCTGCCTCGTTCGGCAGATAGGCCGCGATGATCGCGCTCGCGGTCGGATACTCCATGTCATCGTCCGCAGGCGGATCGATGCGTTTCAGCGACATGAAGCCTTCGACCCAGATCAGGGTGCAGGTGAGGACGAGGCTGACCACCACGACGATATAGGCTGCCTTTGTGATGTCGTGGCCGAGCATCGCGGAAAAATGATAGATGGCGTAGGGAAGACCCCATCCCAGCACGAAGGTCGCGGCGATCTGCAGCGGAAAACGCAGCCGCTCGATCAGGCCGCGGAACGTCTTCGGCATCTTGTCCGGCTTCGGCGGCACGACCATGCTGGTCTGGTAGCGCGCAGGCTGCAGGTCCAGATGCGCCTCGGCATGGGATTGCGCGATGCGCATGCGCTCGAGCAGGTCGTCCGAGTCCTCGGCCGGAATTGCGTCCGCATAGCCCATGATCGGCGTCAGATGCAGGGACTCGCCGCAGGCCGTGAAGACCTTGCCGATCAGGGTCTGCGAGATACGCTCCAGCTTCTTGGCGGCCTCGTCCTCGGTGACCTCGGGCATCAGGACCAGATAGCCGCCATCGGCCGAGCGCCCGATCAGGTCGAGGGTCCGGAGCTCTGTTGCGAGCACTTCGGCAACCTGGCGCGCGATTGGCCCGTCCGCCCCAGGGCCGATCCGCTCGCGCACCGGAACGCGCTCGGCGAAATCAATGCTGACGGCGGTCAGGTCGTACCCGGCCCGCACCGCGCGATGCATCTCGGCCTGGCAAGCCACGGCGAATGCGGTGGCAGACAGGAACCCGGATTGGCGGTCCTGGCGCAGGTCCTCGCCGGGCACCGGCGGGCGCTCGATCTTGGCGCGCACCCGGGCAACGAGCTCCGCCGGATCGACCGGCTTGGTCACATAGTCGTCCGCTCCTAGGCCGAACCCCTCGACGATCTGCGCGGCCTTGCGCCGGGTGGTGAGCATGATGACCGGCGTGCGGCGCAGTTCTTCGTCGGCGCGGATCGCCGAGAGAAATTCGAGCCCGTTCATCTCGGGCATCATCACGTCGCTAACGATCAGGTCGGGGACCCAGAGCTTCGCGTGCTCGATCCCCTCGCGCCCGTTGCTCGCATGTTCGACGAAATACCCCGCCTCCTCCAGGTCAGCGGTGATCTTCGCTGCCAGGTCCGGGTCGTCTTCGACCAGAAGCAGCCGCGAGATACGCTCCGGCGCCGTTTCGGGCACGGTAACCGGACCGCTCGAGCCCAGCGTATCGCGCCAGAACAGGCGCTCGCGCTTCAACAGATCAAAGCGCTCCAGGAACGGGACCTGACTCGGCGCGCCCATGCTGGGCCGGTAGCGCACGGGCTTGTGACCGCGCTGCACGGCCGCCCGCAGCAATGTCCCCTGCAGCCGCTCCAACGCCGCGTCCGCGTCCTCTCCCGGCATCACACGGCCGTAGCCGATCAGGGGCGGCATGCCGGGCGACTGGCAATCCTCGTCCAGCGGATCGCCGGCGATGTGCTGCGAAAGGCGCTGCAACCGCCGCGCCGCCTCGAACTCCGTCGCCCCAGGCATCATCAGCAGGAAGCCGTTTTCGCCCGACCGACCAATCAGGTCGAGCGGGCGCACTTCCGAAGCCAGGCCGGTTTGAATTTGGCGCGTTACGGCGCCGGCGGTCTCCGGAGGCGGCTGCGCCGCTTCGGACAATGCCACCAGTGCCACCGTGATCGGATAGCCGACCCGCAGCGCACGCTGGCTTTCGGCCTGCAGCTCGATCCGGAACGCTTTCTCCGAAACGACATTGGAATGGCGCACATGCCAAAGCTGGTCCGCAGGAACCGTTGGCCGGTCGACTTTGGCATGGACCCGGGCGACGAGCTCGGCCGGCTCGACCGGTTTGGTGATATAGTCGTCCGCGCCGGTATCGAACCCGGCGACGATATCGGCGATCTTGCGCTTGCTTGAGAGCACGATGACGGGAACCTGCGCGCAATCCGGCTTGGCGCGCAGAATGCGGATGAATTCCAGCCCATCCATTTCGGGCATCATCACGTCAGTGACGATGACGTCTGGTGTCGCGTGGCCCAGATAGTCGAGGCCCTCCCGGCCGTTGCGGCCAAGCTCCACATGATAGCCCGCGGCCTCGAGCTCGGCCTTCAGCAGGTCGGCGAGCTCGGGCTCGTCCTCGACCAGAAGCACATTCGCCGTGCGTGACAGCGTGGTGGAGTGCGCCGAGCTTGCCATGTCACCACCGCACGTTCAGGCCAAGGCCCACGGTCGTGCGCTCGAAACCGGAATCGCTGCCCAGCGTAGATGACGAGTGGGCGGCCGTGGCTTCGAGCACCACGTTCTTGGCGATCGGATGGCGCAGCTTCAGCCCCGCCGACCAGATGAACATGCCCGATCCGGGATTGGCGTTCTCGTAGCCCGCGCTTCCCTGCAGTTCATAGACGGTCTTGCCCAGCAGGACGCCCGACAGCTTCAGAGTCGACTCGATCGATTGCAGTTCTTCCGGGTTGAAGTAGCCGTTGGCCAGCTGCTTTTCGAAGGCAAAGCGCGTATAGCGCGCGCCCAGCCACAGCTCCGGCGACTCACTGATCAGTTGGTGCAGGACCTCCCCCTGGAACCACCACCGCGCATTGCCGTCCGAATAGTCCGACCAGGCGGCCCGCCCGGTCAGCTTGATGTCGCTTGCCGGCCAAAAATCCACCGACCCGCTGAACGTATCGACGGTCAGGCCCTGGTTCAGCGAGGTGATGTTGTCCAGCGTCGAGCGGCTGGCGCCGATGTCGACGCGCCAGGCATCGTCGGGGTAGAGAGTGATGTAGGAATCGTGCGTGAACAGCGTCTCGTCGTTCACCCCTTCCTGCTGGTTCAGGAAGAATGCAGAATTGAGCTCGACCTCGTCGCTGAAACGGTGACGGAAATGCCCGCCCACCATGACCACGTCGACCCCATCGGCACCCTCGGGGTCGTAGTTGATATATCGGACTTCCGGGCCAAAACCGGTGCGCCCATCGTTCACGCTGAAGCTTTGCCGAAGTCCGGCGCGCGCGATGCCCAAATCGTCGGATTGATCAGAGTAGGACGTGCCGAACGAGCTGCGGGCACGGCGGTCGTTCATCAATTCGGTGCGTAGGCGTTGTGCGCGCACGCTGCCGGGGTTGATGGCCAGCAGCCCTTCAACCGTTATGATCGCCAGGTCCGGGCGGCCCATCCAGCGCTGCGCCTGGGCGATGATGATCGCCGCGTCCTCGTCCGACGGATCGGCCTGGAGCAGCGGTTTGGCGAGCGCGATGGCCTGACGGTGACGGCCGCGATAGCTCTCGGACCGGGCCAGACGGCGGCGCGCCACATCGTCCTCCGGGTCGGTCTCCAGGATCTGGCTCAGCTCCGAGGACGCCGCGTCGTGGTCATGCAGCCACGACAGAACCTCGGCCCGGCCCAGCCGCGCCCGCGTATTCGCCGGGTCCTCGGCGATCAGCGAGTCGTACTCGCCAAGCGCTTCCGCCAGCGCCCCGGACCAGGCCTGGGCCAGCGCCATCGCCAGGCGCACCTCGGCGCTGCGTTCGCCGGTCAGCCCCGAATTGCTCAGGATTTCTTCGTAGAGCTGGATCGCCTTGTCGGCCTGCTGGGCATAGGTGAGCTGGTCGGCGTATTCCTTCAGCCACTCCGCGCGCTGGTCGGGCGACAAAGCGATCGCTCGGGCGAACAACGCGGCCGACGATGCATTTTCGTTCTGGGAGGCGGCCTTGCGGGCCTGGGCGACAACCGCCTCGGCCAGGCTCTTCCGAGCGTCCGCATCCTCGGGGAGAAGCTCCACCACCTCCTCGTAGACCTGACGTGCCGCGTCGGCCTGTCCGGACCAGAGCAACGCCAGGCCCAGCGCCGAAAGCAGTTGCGGATCGGTCGGCTGATCCGCCTGGGTCGCGATGATCTCGAGATAATACTCGACCGCCACCGCCGCCCGGCCGGAAAAGGTTAGCTGGTCCGCATATTCACGCAGCAATTCGCCGCGGCGATTGGGCGCCAGGCTGATCGCGGTCGCGAAACGCTCGGCCGCATCCCGGTTCTGGTCCCGCCGGGCCGCGTTGCGGGCAGCGCCGATGATCGCCTCGACATAGTTCTTCGTCATGTCGGCGTCGCGCGGCATCAGCCGCATTGCCTGCTCGTAGGCCGCCTTCGCTTGCTCGTGATTGCCGGACCAGAGATAGGCCAGCGCGAGGCCTCGGTTCGCGTTTTGCAGATCGGTTTCGGAAAGCTGCGGCTGGGCCAAAACCTCATTATAGAGCGCGACTGCCTCGGCGGCCCGACCGGAATAGGTCAGCTGGTCGGCATATTCCCGCAACAATTCGGCACGGCGTTCGGGGACGCGCTCAATCACGGCGGCGAAACGCTCAACTGCTTCATGGTTCCGGTCCTGGCGGCCAAGGTCGCGCGCGGCGCCGATCAGCGCCTGGACATAGTTCCGCTCCAGATCGCTGTCGCTGGGCTTGCGCTGCAGAGCCTCCTCGTAAGCCGCCACCGCCTCCGTATGATTGCCCGACCAAAGATAGGCGAGCGCCAGGCTGCGCCGCGCCCGCTCAGTATCGAGGGCGGACAACCGCGGGGTCTCCAGCGTCTCGTGAAACAGCGGAATGGCCTCGGCGGCACGGCCGGAATAAAGTAGTTGATCGGCGTATTCGCGCAGGATCTCGCGGCGGAGCCAGGGATTCTGACGCAGGGCTTGAGCAAAGAGATCGGCAGATCGTACGTTCTCGTCACCGCGCGCGGCCTCGCGGGCCTGGGCGATCAAGCCCTCGGCTTCGCGCGCATCGACGAACTTGACCGCGCTGATGCCAAGCACGACCAGAACCGTAAGCGCAATCATCCAACGCATGGTCATAGAGCGACCCCCACCTCCCGGTGCGCGCCTGGTTACTCAGGCTTGGCATTAAGATATCACCATAGGTCACGGATAAAAAACGCATTTCAGAGATGGAAGCGAGGTGAGAAACGGGCGTTCAGCAGCCGCGACTCGGCATCTCTCCGCATTGCAGGTCTCTAGCGTTGATGATTTTATCAATTATTATCAAAGAGTTATATGACATCGCCACATCCCATCCCGCGCGATCATCGAATCTCGGCTCAGCTGGCCGGGTTGTCTGCTCATAGTTGAGGTCAGAGCAAAAAAAATTCCGATTTGGGAGCGTATATCAACTGCCGGTTGTCCTCGAATTCACCAATTTCATCTTAGGTAGCGTCGCGCGAATACGTCACAAAAATACCAAAAAATCACTGCTCTATTTAGAATATCTCGAGTGACCAGTTGCGGGTTCGCAAAGCGAGGGGGCAAGTGACTTCCATGAATGTGCATGTGGACCGTTTGGACGGTGCAACCGCCTTGGACGGCCGGACGCAACTGCGCGATCGGATCGAGACGGCGCGCGCCGCGTTCCTTCACCGCGCCGGCGAGAAGATCCATCGCGCCGCGAGCTTGGCAACAATGCTCAAGGCTGGGCAGACCGCCGAACAGCAGGCGACACTTACCGAACTCGAAACGCTCGCGCATTCGCTGGCGGGCACCGCCGGATCGTTCGGCTATGCCAGCTTGTCGGAACGTGCCGAGCTGTTGGAAGACGCGATCGTGACCCACGCACTGCGCCCAAAGATCCTGGCTCTGGTCGCCGGCATGGTCAGCGCGTTCCTGGAAATTGGTCTGTCGGCCGATCTTTAACCGGGCGTCGCGGATCATCCGCACCGGATTTCGTTCCAACCGAGCCTTTGCACTTGCCACGGCGGCCGCGATGCCTGCGCCGACCGTGCATTCCCGTTCCAGCACCTACTTGATGGACTCCCTGACAGCCTTGCACCGCAGGGTCTGATCTTCTAGTCGGGATTCAAGGGAGCCGCGAAGGCTCCGGCGACCGTGTATTGCGAACGTGCTGGATCAGGGAGGAAAGCAATGGGAATTCATTCGATCATCAAGATGAGCACCGCCGCTGCGGTTGCGGTGACATTGGGCCTGGGCGCAGTCAGCGCCGAGGCGAAGACGCTGAAGCTGCAGGCCTCGTCGAAGGCTGGCGACTGGGCGCATCGCTTCATGACCGATAATTGGGCGCCGAAGCTCGAGTCGATGACCGGCGGCAATCTCAAGGTCGACGTGCTGCCCACCAAGGCGGTGGTTCCCCACCGCGAAACGATCGACGCGGTGGCCAATGGTATCCTGGACGGTGACCTGAACGCGGTCAGCTATTTCTCGGGCCGTGATCCGGCCTTCGCCGTGATCGGCGATCTGATTGCGGGCTATGACACGGTCGACCAGGTGCGTACGTTCTGCATGCATGGCGGCGGCAAGGAGATCCTGCAGAAGCTCTACGACAAATACACCAACGGCAAAGTGCACGTCGTCGGCTGTGGGCCTTATGCCAAGGAAGCCTTTGTCTCGACCATCCCGATCAACACCGTTGACGACATGAAAGGCGTCAAGGTGCGCTCGCCGGAAGGCCTGGCGGCGGAAATCTTCAAGCGCGCGGGCGCGGCCCCGGTCTCGCTGCCATTCTCCGAGGTCTACACGGCGCTCGAGAAGGGCGTGATCGACGCGGCGGATGCTTCGGCGCACGTCAACAACAACGCGTCGGGCATGTACAAGGTCGCGAAATACCCGATCTATCCGGGCATCCACTCGATGGCCGTGCTGCAGTTCATCGTCAACAAAAAGATCTGGGACGGCTTGGGTCCCGAGGGCCAGGCGCAACTCGAGATCTGGTATTCGGCGGCGTACGACGCCATGCGCCGCGAGGCGGACCTGCAGGATCGCGCGATCGCAGCCGAGCAGCGCGCCGGCGGGGATGTCACGGTGATCGACTGGTCGACAGAAGAACGTGCCAAGTTCCGTGAGATCGCGGTTGGCGCCTGGTACGACTTCGCCGCCAAGTCCGAGCTCGCCAAGGAAGCCCTCGACGCGCATCTGACCTACATGAAGAGCATCGGTCTGCTGAAAGAGTAAGCTCGGGCCGGGGCGCGCGCCCGTTGATTTCGGCGCGTGCCTCGCACCTCTCCGTAACAGGGGGGAAGGCATGCATCTTTCAGGGGGCGAGGCCCATGGTTGCGGTCACTGAAACCGTCATAAACCCGCCCGCGGGCGCCGGCTTCGGCCGGGTGGTCGATCATGTCAGCCGGTTCACCGGGCTGGCGGTGGGCAACTTGTATATCATCGCCGCCGCCGCCACGTTGTGGGAAGTCTTCTCGCGCTACATCCTGAACGACCCGACCCAATGGGTTTTCGAGGTGGTCATGGTGCTCTGCGCCTGCGCCTGGATGCTGTCGGCCGGGTTCGTGACACTGCAGAAGCGCCATATCGGGATCACCGTCTTCTACCTGATGGCATCCGAGCGCACTCGCTGGTGGCTCGATCTCTTTGCCATGCTGGTCGGCGTCTTCGCCCTCTACATGCTGGTCGGCGACACGTTGATCCGGGCACTCGAGAGCATCGATCTGACCGAGCGCCTGGGTTCGGCGTGGAACTCGCCGCAGCCGATCATCCTTAAATCGGTGCTGGTGCTGGGCCTCTTCATGTATCTGGTCCAGCTTCTGGTGAACCTGACCCGGCATTTTCAATCGCGTCCGCTCCAGGTTGCCACCCTCGCGCTGCTGGCGCTCATTTGCCTGCGCTACCTCGTGCAGATCGCGGCCCATTACGGGGGCTATGACAGCGCCGTCGCCGGCATCGACGAAGCGTTCAACGAGACCGGCGGCGCCTTCGTCGAGAATTTCCGTGTGGACCGCGACGCGGTTGGGATCGGCACGATCAGCCTGATGATCGTCATCGCGCTGATGGCGCTGATGATGACCGGCATGCCACTGGGGATCGTGACGCTGATCATCTCGGTGATTTGCGCGCTGCTCTTCTACGGCAATAACGGCATGTATCTGGTCTCGACCAATGCCATGGACCTGCTGGAGAAATATCCGCTGGTCGCAGTGCCGTTCTTCGTGCTGATGGCCTCGATCCTGGAACGCTCCGGCATCGCGCGGGACCTCTTTGACGCCATGTCGATCTTCGCGGGCGGGTTCCGCGGCGGCGTGGCACTGCAGACCACCATCGTCGCGGTGATCCTGGCCGCCATGTCGGGCGTGATGGGCGGCGAGATCGTGATGCTGGGCCTGGTCGCGCTCCCACAGATGCTGCGGCTCGGCTATGACCGAAAGCTGACCATCGGCTTGATCTGCGCAGCCGGCGCGCTCGCCACCCTGATCCCCCCTTCGATCGTAATGATCGTATATGGGCTCTCCGCCAATGTCGGGATCGGCGATCTCTTCTCGGCGGGCTTCGTCCCGGGCCTGATGCTGGCCAGCTTCTATGTGATCTATGTGCTGGTACGGGTGAACATCAATCCGGAATTCGCCCCCACCGCCGCCGAGATCGCCAAGATGACCGGGTCCGAGACCAAGCTCGGCACGCATCAGGTGGTGGCGGTGATTCTGTGCATCCTGCTGATCGCCTGCGTCATGGGTTTCATCTATGCCGGCATCACCAGCGTGACCGAGGCCTCCGCTGTCGGTGTCTTCGGCGCCATCGTGGTCGCGGCGGTGCGCTTCAAGTTCAACTACGCGCTGTTGCGCGATTGCCTGGCCAGCACGATGACCATCGTCGGCACGATCATCTGGCTCATCCTGGGCGCGGTCGCATTCGTCGGTCTCTACAATCTGATCGGCGGGTCCGAGTTCATGGGCGGCCTGATCAAGTCGGCGGGGCTGGGACCGCTCGGCACCATCTTCGTCATGATGGCGATCCTGGTGATCCTGGGAACGTTCATGGAGTGGATCGCGATCATCTTCATCACCGTGCCGGTCTTCGCACCCGTCGTGCGCGACCTGGCCCCGGCGTTGGGCATGGACCCGGATTGGGCCGCGGTCTGGTTCGGCGTGCTCTTCGTGATGAACATCCAGATCTATTTCCTCAGCCCGCCGTTCGGCCCCGCCTGCTTCTGGCTGAAATCGGTTGTGCCGCAAGCGAAGCAGATGCCGGATGGGCGCGAGATCACGCTGCAGGAGATCTTTCTCAGTGTGCTGCCCTTCATCGCGCTGCAAATCTTGGGCATGCTGCTGGTCATGTTCTTCCCCGAGATCGCGCTTTGGATGCCAAAGGCGCTGAGCGGATAAAGGAGAGACCCGATGCACAGCGAAGACGGCGAAGAGGATCTGAGAGGGATCGGCGCCTATTACGGGGTCGCACCGGCTATCGCCGGCGCCCTGTTCGCGGCGGGACTGATCTGGTTCATGTTCACGCTGGCCGACGGGTTCGCCTGACGTGAAACAGCCGGAAGACCTGCGCTCGGCCCGCTGGTTTGCGCCCGACGACCTGCGCGCGTTCGGTCACCGGTCGCGCGCCATGCAAATGGGCTATGGACCGGAGGACTGGAAGGGCAAGCCGGTCATCGCGATCATCAATACATGGTCCGACATCAACCAATGCCACGCCCATTTCAAATCCCGGGTCGAGGACGTCAAAAGGGGCATCTTCCAGGCGGGCGGGTTTCCGTTGGAGCTTCCGGCGATCTCGCTCTCCGAGCCGATGGTCAAGCCCACCACCATGCTCTACCGGAACCTGCTGGCGATCGAGACCGAGGAACTGCTGCGCTCGCATCCGGTGGACGGCGCTGTCCTGATGGGGGGCTGCGACAAGACCACGCCGGGCCTGCTGATGGGTGCTATCTCGGCGGGCTATCCCTGCCTATTTCTGACCGCCGGCCCGATGCTGCGCGGCAATTGGCGGGGCAAGACGCTGGGCTCGGGGTCCGACACCTGGAAATACTGGGACGAGCGGCGCGCCGGCAATATCTCGGACCAGGACTGGGTCGAGGTCGAGGGCGGCATCGCGCGCTCCTACGGCCATTGCATGACCATGGGCACGGCCTCCACCATGACCTCGATCGCCGAGGCTTTGGGGATGACGCTGCCCGGCGCCTCGGCCATCCCCGCGGCGGATGCAGGCCACCAGCGCATGTCGGCGGCCTGCGGGCGGCGAGCGGTCGAGATGGTGTGGGAGGACCTGACGCCCGGCAAGGTGATGACGCAGGAGGCCGTCGACAATGCCGTTACCGTCGCCATGGCCACCGGCTGCTCGACGAATGCCATCATCCACCTGGTCGCAATGGCGCGCCGCGCCGGGATCGACCTGACCATGGACGATCTCGACCGGGCCGGGCGCGAGGTGCCGGTGATCGCCAATATCCGTCCCTCGGGCAGCGAATACCTGATGGAGGATTTTTACTATGCCGGGGGCCTGCGCGGGCTGATGAGCCGGCTGACCGAGCGGTTGAACCTGGATGCGCTCACCGTCTCCGGCCGGTCCCTGGGTGACACGCTGAAAGGCGCCGAGGTCTATAACGACGATGTGATCCGGCCCGTAGAGAACCCGATCTATCCGTCCGGCTCGCTCGCCGTCCTGCGCGGCAACCTCGCCCCGGATGGCTGCGTCATCAAGCCCTGCGCCATGGAGCAGCGGCTGATGGTGCACGAGGGGCCGGCCCTGGTCTTCGACAGCTACCCGGAGATGAAAACGGCGGTCGATGACCCAGGTCTGGACGTGACGCCCGACCATGTGATGGTGCTGCGCAATGCCGGCCCCATCGGCGCGCCGGGGATGCCGGAATGGGGAATGCTGCCGATCCCGACCAAGCTGGTGCGCCAGGGCGTGCGCGACATGCTGCGGATCTCGGACGCGCGGATGTCGGGCACCTCCTACGGTGCCTGTGTGCTGCACGCGGCCCCCGAGGCAGCGATCGGCGGGCCTTTGGCGCTGGTGCGCACGGGCGACATGATCCGCGTCGATGTGTCGAACCGGACCATCGATATGGCTGTCGATCAGGCGGAACTCGACCGCCGCCGGTCGGAATGGAAAGCCCCCGAGCCCAAGGCGACCCGCGGCTATAACTGGATGTTCGCCCGCCATATCCAGCAGGCCGACAAGGGCTGCGATTTCGACTATCTTGAGACCGGGTTCGGGCGGACGGCGCCGGAGCCGGATATTTTCTGAGATGGACCGCATCGTACCGGGCCTGATGGGCGAAGCCGAGATGGTGGTGGGCACCAATGACACCGCGCCACGTGTCGGCTCGGGGCGGATCGTCGTGATGGCAACGCCGATCATGATCACGCTGATCGAGGAGGCGGCTCTGGCGGCGATTGAGCACCTGCTGCCCGAGGGGAAACAGTCCCTCGGCACCCATTTGGACGTCTCGCACCTTGCCGCGACCCCGATCGGTATGAAGGTCACCGCGACGGCCGAGCTGATCGAAATTGACGGGCGCAAGCTGACGTTTAAGGTATCCGCGCGGGACGAACGGGACCGGATCAGCGAAGGAACTCACCAGCGGGTCGTCGTGACAGCTGCGCGGTTCGCCGACCGGATCAAGGAAAAGGCGAAAAAGGCGGAATGAGAACTGCCCCTACCCCAATCCACGACTGAAAGCTCACACTTAAACCGGATCGGACAGACGCATGGCCAATCCCAACGCCGAACCCCGCGCCCTGATCGAAGGCCGCCCGGCCCTGATCGTCATCGACATCCAGAAGGGCACCTTCATCGACCAGAGCGAGACCCGCGCCATCGACCACATGCCGGACTATGCTGAACGGATGCTGAAGGCCCGCACGGCCATCGACAAGGCGCGTGCCTGTGGGGTTCCGGTCATCTTCATCCAGGAGGTCCACCGCCCGGACCTGGTCGATTTCGGCCGGGAGCTTGACGGATCGGAGGATGTCCATTGCGTCGAGGGTAATCCGGGCACGTCGCTGGCTGTCGAGGAGATGGGCATCCGGCCCGACGACTACGTCATCCCGAAACGCCGCTACTCGGCCTTTTTCGGCACGGATCTCGAGATTCTTTTGAGGGGGCTGAAAGTCGACACGCTGCTCCTCTGCGGCGGGCTGACGGATGTCTGCGTCCACTACACCTTCGTCGACGGCCACCAGTCCGACTATTTCTGCCGGGTGATCGAGGATTGCGTCGCGGGGTCCAGCCTCGAGGCTCACGAGGCCGCGCTCCGCGCCATGGAATATTTGCAGACCGGCGCGCGCCGATCGCTTGAAGAAGTTCTGGCGGCGATGGAGGCTCATGCGGTGGCGCCGAGCGCGGCATGAACTTGTAGGGTGGGTTTTCAACCCACCATTCGGACCTAAGGTGGGTTGAAAACCCACCCTACCGCTTGGAGGACCAAATGTCCGAAACCCTGACCCAAGCCCAGATCGATTTCTACGGCCAGAGCGGCTACCTGATCCTCGAACGCCGCGTCCCCGACGACATCATGGACGCCATTCGCGCCGAGATCGTGCGGTTCGAGAACCAGGCCCGCGGCATGACCGTCTCGGACGACAAGATCGACCTCGAGGACAGCCACACCCCAGACGCCCCGCGTATCCGCCGGGTCAAACTCCCCCATACCCAAAGCGAGGTGATCGCCGATCTCATGCGCTCGGACCATATCCTGGCCCCGGTGCGCGACCTGATCGGGCCGGATCTGAGGCTCCAGACCACCAAGCTCAACATGAAATCCGCAGGCTACGGGGCGGCGGTCGAATGGCATCAGGACTGGGCCTTCTATCCCTACACCAATGACGACGTGCTGGCGGTTGGTCTGATCATCGACGATATGGGCCCCGAGAACGGCCCCCTGATGGTCTTCCCCAGCACCCACCGCGCCGGCGTCTTCAACCACCACCATGACGGAGCCTTCGTCGGCGCCATGGACCTGGCGGCCGAGGGGCTGAACATGGCCGACGCGGTGCCGCTGATGGGCCCCGCTGGCTCGATCTCGATCCACCATGCGCGCATCGTGCACGGCTCGGCGCTCAACCGCTCGACCCAAGACCGCCGGATCATCTTCTACGAGATGATGGCGGCGGATGCCTTCCCAATCGCCTGCGGGCGCGGCAAGTGGGAGGGGATCGAGGAGTTCGACAGCCGGATGCTCTGCGGCCAGCCGACATTGGAGCCCCGCATCACCCCCTGCCCCGTGCGCGCGGCTTTCCCGGACGGCCCGACCCAGGGCTCGATCTACGAGGTGCAAAAAGCCATGGGCAAGCGCAGCTTCGAGGTGATCTCGTGAGTCTTTCTGATCAAACCCGCGAAAAACTGAAAACTGTTTCAGTTGCAACGATTTGCACCGCGCTCTTCAAGCGGGGACTCCGCAACCAGTTCATCCAGGACGTCCATCCGGTCAGCACCGCCGGAACCATGGTTGGACCGGCCTTTACACTGCGCTACATCCCGGCGCGCGAGAATCTGAACCCGATCGAGGTTTTCCAGGACCCCAAGCACCCCCAGCGCGACGCGATCGAGCGCTGCCCGCCGGGCGCGGTGATGGTGATCGACTCGCGCAAGGACCCCCGCGCCGCCTCCGCCGGGTCGATCCTGGTGACCCGGCTGATGGTGCGCGGTTGCGCCGGAATTGTCACCGACGGCGGCTTCCGCGACGCGCCCGAGATGGCCGGAATGGATTTCCCCGTCTACCACAACCGGCCCTCCTCGCCGACCAACCTGACGGTCCATCAGGCGGTCGAGATCGACGGTCCCATCGGCTGCGGCGACGCGCCGGTCTGGCCGGGCGACGTGGTGGTGGGCGATGCCGAGGGCGTGGTCGTCATCCCGGCCCATCTGGCCAGCGAGATCGCCGGGGAAGCGGTCGAAATGACCGCATTCGAGGATTTCGTGACCGAGGAGGTGCAAAAGGGCCGCTCGATCATCGGCCTCTATCCCCCGACCCACGAACAGACCAAGACGGACTTCGCGGCCTGGCGCGAACGGACCGGACGCTGAGATGCCGGGGCCGGACCGCCTTCAGGTCTACGAGGACCTCCTGCGCGAACGCTGGTCCTGCCGCGCTTTTCTGCCCGACCCGATTGCGCGCGAGACCATCGAGGAGATCGTCCACACCGCTCAGCGCGCGCCCTCGTGGTGCAACGCCCAGCCCTGGCAACTTGTCATCGCCGACCGGGCTCAGACCTACGCGCTGCGCGAAAAGCTCATGTCCCTGCCGCCCGACCAACCGGGCGCGCCGGACATCCCGTTTCCCGAACGCTATAGCGGCCTGCATCTCGACCGCCGCCGAGTCTGCGGCTGGCAGCTCTACGAAGCGGTCGGCGTGACCAAGGGCGACCGCGAAGGCTCAGCCCGGCAGAACGCGCGCAATTTCTGCTTCTTCGACGCGCCGCATGTGGCGATCCTGACCTCGGAGGCCGAGTTAGGGTCCTATGGGCTGGTCGATTGCGGGGCCTTCATAACCAGCTTCATGCTGGCGGCACGGGCGCGCGGCATCGCCTCGATCGCTCAGGCGGCAATCGCCTGGCACGCGCCCGTGGTGCGCGCGCACTTCGCGATACCTGAAAATCGCACGATCGTTTGTGCAATATCCTTCGGCCTAGCAGACGAAACCCACCCCGCGAATAGCTTTCGAACCGCGCGCGCGCCGTTGGGCGAAGTGATCGACTGGCGCTGGGACAGCGAGAGCGGCTGACCGCCGATCATAGCTTGGCGAAATGCGTCCCCAGCACCGACAGGGTCACGGGCTCAACCGACGAAAGATCCTGCGAAAGATGCGGCAGCATTTCGCTCAGCTTCTTGCGGGCGCGGTTGACGCGGCTCTTGACGGTGCCGGGCGCGACGCCACAGATCTCGGCCGCCTCGTCATAGGTGAACCCAGCCGCGCAAACCAGGATCAGCGCCTCGCGCTGGGGCGGTGGCAGCTGCGTGTACGCACGCTTGAAATCGACCAGGTCCGGGACACCAGATTGTGCGGGCAATTCAACCACGCGCGCCGCATGAGCGTGATCCACGTCCTCGACCTCGCGCGCACGCTTGCGCATGATCGACAGGAAGGTGTTTCGCAAGATCGTGAACAGCCAGGCCCGCATCTTTGTGCCCGGCTCGAACCTGTCGAGCTTAGCCCACGCCTTGAGGACCGTTTCCTGCACCAGGTCGTCGGCCAAGGCATGGTTCATCGTCAGGCTGCGCGCGAAAGCACGTAACGCGGGCACCTCGGCGACGAGCTGGTCCGAAAGCGGACCGCGGTCGCCGCGCTCGCTCATGGACTGCCACTCTTGAGGCGATCGAGCAGGTCGGCCAGCTCTTGCGGCAAGGGCTCGTTCAAGGTCTCGTCGAAGACCCGTTTCAGGCTGTCCGAGATCGGATCGGGGCTCATCGCCGGCCCCGAATTCTTCTTGTCTTTTTCGTGGTTCGATTCTTTTGGCATCGTTTCAAGTGCCGCCTCATCCTAGACTAACCCGCGGCTGTCAATTTTTGTTCCATCCAATCTCACAATTCGTTAACACTTTTTGATAGACATCAATTACAGGTTTCGTTTTTGACCGAGCACATTGACATCGCCACGCTAATGGCACCGCAACTGCCCTATTTGCGGCGTCTTGCGCGGTCATTGACCGGATGTCAACGGACCGGCGACCGTCTGGCGGTCGCGACGGTGGAGCGAATTGCCACAGACCCACCCCCAATAGCGTGCAGCGACACGGCTAAGATCGCCCTTTTCGGTGAATTCTACAACGTCTGGTCCGCGTCCGGCGAACCGACCGCCTCGGCCGCCTGCGAGGCGGACCCCATGGCGGCGATGGCGCAGGATCGATTGGGTGTGCTGCCCCCCCCCACGACCGGCTAGCCGTTCTCCTGAGCGGTTTGGAAGGCTTTCTGCCCGACGACGTTGCGGAAATCATGGCGTTGCCAGACGTGAAAGCGGCGGAAACGCTCATCGACCAGGGGCGCGCCCGGCTTCTGGATCAACTTGCCGGCCAAGTGCTGATCATCGAGGACGAGCCGCTGATCGCGATGGATATCGAGGGGATCGTCCAAGGCCTCGGGCACACGGTCGTCGGAATAGTTGATACCCGCAAGAAGGCGGTCGAGGCCGCCGAGGCGCATTCGCTGAACCTCGTTTTGGCGGATATCCGCTTGGCCGACGGCTCGTCGGGCCTCGACGCGGTCGAGGATATTCTCGAACACATCACGGTCCCTGTGATTTTCGTGACAGCGTTTCCCGAGCTCCTGCTGACAGGCGAACGGCCCGAGCCGACCTTCCTGATCTCGAAGCCGTTCAGCAAGACCGAGTTGGAAATCGCGATCGGCCAGGCGCTTTTCTTCGGCAAGGCGGCCGCTCCGCGCGCGGCGTAGGCGCGCCGGCAAGGCCTTTTCGGCCCGCCACCGGAACCGACCATCTACTCCGCTGACTTGCACGCCCGACCTTGCGCCGCGCGCCGCCTTGTCGTCAAAATGGCGCCGGCGTCCCGGCAAGGGACTCGAAACAGGGAGGAATCCAATGAAACACCCCGTTCGCGCGGCGCTCGCCGCCTGCGCTGTCACGGCCCTGATGGCGGCCGGCGCCCCATTTGATGCGCAGGCCCAGACCAAGGTCGGGCTGCTCTTGCCCAAGAGCAGCGTCTACGCGTCGCTCGGCAACGAGATCGACGACGGCTTCATGATCGCGCTCGAGGAAGCGGGCATGGCGGGCGATTTCACGATCGTCCGGGAGGACACGGAAGTCAAACCGCAGGTCGGCGTCGCGAAGGCGCGCAAGCTAGTGCTGCAGGACGAGGTGGACGTAATCGTCGGCATCGTCTCGTCAGGCGTCCTGGCCGCCGTGCGCGATTTCGTCGACGGTGCGGGCGTGCCCCTGGTCGTCGCCAATGCGGGCAACAACAACGCGACCGGCAAGGATTGCAGCAAATACATCGTCCGGGTCTCGTTCTCGAACGGTCAAATCAATCGGCCGATGGGCCCCTGGATGGCCGAGCAGGGCATCAAGAAGGTCTACACGATGGCGCCTGACTACGCTGCCGGCCGCCAGATGATCGAGGCCTTCACCGAGACCTTCACCGCCGCGGGCGGCGAGGTGATCGGCGGCGATTTCACCCCCTTCCGCAAGACCAAGGATTTCGGCCCCTACCTCACCAAGGCCAAGGCGACCAACCCTGACGCGATCTATGTCTTCTATGCGGGCGGCGAGGCGATCTCGTTCGTCAAGCAATATGACAGCTTCGGGATCAAGTCGGAGATCCCGCTCTTTGCCTCGGGCTTCCTGACGTCGCCGCTCTATGTGAATGCCGAGGGGCCGGCGGCGGTCGGCGTCAAGACCGGGCTGCACTACATCCCGACGCTGGACACGCCCGAGAACAAGGCCTTCGTCGAGGCGTTCCAGGCCAGGTTCGACCGCGTGCCGTCCGAATTCGCGGTCCAGGGCTATGACGCTGGCCGCGTGTTGGTCGAGGCGGTCAAGTCGGGTGCCAGCGGGCGCGATGCGATCGCGGCGGCCTTGCCCAAGGTCGAATATGTGGGCCCGCGTGGGCCGCTGACCATCGACCCGGCGACCAACAACGTGGTGCAGAACATCTACATCTACGAAACCGTGGCCGAGGGCGAAACGCTGACCCAGAAACTGTTGGGCAGCGTCGCGAACGTCCAAGACCCGGTCAATGGCTGCGCGATGTGACACCTGACCCTGCCCGGCGCCGACACGCGGCGCCGGCACGCCGCGGCCGCCGAAACGAGAACCAATGCTCGAAGTCCGCAAGCTGAACAAATCGTTCGGCGCCCTCAATGTCACCAAGGACGTGTCGCTGACGCTCGCGAAGGGTGAGCGCCGCGTGGTGCTGGGCCCGAACGGGGCGGGCAAGACCACTCTATTCAACCTGGTCGCGGGCACGCTCAGCCCGGATTCCGGCGAGATACTGGTCGATGGCGCGCCAGTGACGAGCTTTACGGCCGACAAGCGCGCGCGCCTCGGCATGTCGCGCAGCTATCAGAAGAATAACCTTTTCGAGGATCTGACAATTCGCGAGAACCTGACCCTGGCGGCAATGATCGCGCAAGGGCGCACCCGGTCGCTGATCAGGCCCCAGCACGCGGCGCCGGAGGTGGTGGAGTGCGTGGACCGGGTCGCCGCCCAGGTCAGCCTGGACCGGATCCTGGACAAGCCCGTGCGCGGCGCGAGCTATGGCGACCGCCGGCGCCTCGAGATCGGGCTGGCGCTCGCCACCAGGCCCAAGATCCTGCTTCTGGACGAGCCGACCTCCGGCGTCGGCCCGGACATGATCGAGGCCTTCCCCCGCCTGCTCAACGACCTGCCGCGCGATCTGACCATGCTGATCATCGAGCACGACTTCGATTTGGGCTTTGACATCGCCGACCGGGTGACGGTGCTGAACTACGGCGAGGTCGTGTTCGAGGGCGATCCGGACCAGACCCGCGCCAGCCCCGTGGTCAAGGAAATATACCTCGGCGATTGGGAGGACGGGCCCGCCTGACCCCGCGCGCGGCCGCCCCGGGCTGGCCCCAGGCTGGCCCCAGGCTGGCCACGACCCGCAACCAGTTGTTGATCCATCACACCAACGGCTTATCATCTCACTCTGAACCGGGCGACGAGAGGGCCGCATGACGATCTTTGTCTCGAACTTTGCCCCGCCCGTTGCGATTGCGCTTGTAGTCGTTTCGGCACTAAGCGTCCCTGCCGCGAGGGCGCAAGCTCCACAGACGCCGCCGGTCGATGTCGCCATGCCCCTGGTGAGAACCGTCACCGATTTCGACACTTACACTGGCCGGTTCGAGGCGGTCGAACGGGTCGAGCTCCGCGCCCGCGTCGCGGGCTATCTCGACCATGTGGGCTTCGAGGACGGGGAAACCGTCGAGCAGGGAAGCTTGCTGTTCCGCATCGATCGGCGCCCGTTCGAGGCGGTTGTAGCCCGGGCGGAAGCGGCACTTGCGGCGGCGAAGGCCTCGCGCGATCTAGCGATGATCGAGCTCGACCGGGCCGAAACCCTGGCCCAGCGCAATGTCGGCACCGTGCAGGAGGTCGATCGCGCCCGCGCCTCGGTCGCCGAGGCCGAGGCCCAGGTCCAGGTTGCCGAAGCGGAATTGCGCTCGGCCGAGCTCGACCTGGCCTTTACCGAGATCCGCGCGCCGTTCACCGGCCGCATCTCGGACCGCAAGGTCGATCCAGGGAACCTGATCGCGGGCGGATCGACGCAGCCCACGCTATTGGCGGTCATCCTGTCGACCGATCCAATCTATTTCTCCTTCACCGTCTCGGAAGCGGATTTCCTGCGCTATGTGCGGCTGGCGCGCGCGGGCAGTCGGCCCTCGTCGCGGACCACGGCCAACCCGGTCTCCGTCCGGCTGATGGACGAGGACAGCTTCCGGCACGAAGGTGTTATGGAGTTCGTGAACAACGAACTCGACCCCAATTCCGGCACCATGACCGGACGCGCGGTGATCGCGAACGAAACCGGCTTCTTGGTGCCGGGCACGTTCGGTCGCATCCGCCTGCCGGGCTCGGGCCCCTACGAGGCGATGCTGATCCCGGAAGAAGCGGTGCTCTCGGACCAAGCCCGCAAGATCGTGCTGGTGGTCGATGGCGAGGGCAAGGTCGGCCAGCGCCAGGTCACGGTCGGGCCCATGTATCAGGGCCTGAGGGTCGTCCGCGATGGCTTGAAACCCGATGACAAAGTGATCGTCGCGGGCGTCCAGCGGGCACGGGCCGGCCAGAGCGTCACCGCGAACGAGGTCCCGCTCAGCCTCCAGGGCGAATAGGATGCGGTTCTCGCATTTCTTCATCGATCGACCGATCTTCGCCAGCGTCGTCTCGATCATCATCGTCCTGCTGGGGCTGGTCTCGTATGTGACCCTTCCCGTCGCGCAATACCCTGAGATCGCGCCGCCCAGCATCGAGGTCCGGGCGTCCTATCCCGGCGCCTCGGCCGAGACCGTCGCCGATACGGTCGCCAGCGTGATCGAGCAAGAGGTCAACGGCGTCGACGGCATGATCTACATGCTCAGCCAGTCGACCGGCGACGGCAACATGAACCTCTCGGTCACCTTTGAGTTGGGCACCGACGTGGACGAGGCGCAGGTCTTGGTCCAGAACCGGGTCTCGGCCGCCGAGGCGCGCCTGCCCGAGGAGGTGCGGCGCCTGGGCGTGACGACCCAGAAATCCTCGCCCGACCTGATGATGGTCATCCACATGCTGTCGCCCGACGGCTCGCGCGACCAGCTCTACATCTCGAACTACGCGCGCACCCAGGTGATCGACCAGCTTGCCCGGATCGACGGGGTCGGCCGGGCGACCGTCTTCGCCGAGCGCGCCTATTCCATGCGGATCTGGCTTGACCCGGACCTCTTGGCGGCCCGAGGCCTGACCGCCGGCGAGGCCGTTGCGGCGCTGAGGGCCAACAACGTTCAGGTCGCATCCGGCATCCTGAACCGCCTGCCGGTGCCCGAACAGACTGCCTACGAGCTACAGGTGACGACGGCGGGCCGGCTGGTGCAGCCCGAACAGTTCGGCGACGTGGTGGTCGCGACCGACGACAATGGCGGGCTGATCCGGGTGCGCGATATCGGCCGGGTCGAACTGGGCGCCCAGGACTACGCGATCAACGGCTATCTGGACCGCGACGTCGCCCTGCCGATCGGCATCTTCCAGCGCCCGGGCTCGAACGCGCTGGAAACCGCCGCCGCGGTCCTCGCAAAGATGGACGAGCTGTCGCTGGGCTTCCCGCCAGGGGTCGAGCACACGGTGGTCTACAACCCGACCCAGTTCATCCAGGACTCGATCAACGCGGTCTACGAGACGCTATTCGCGGCAATCGCACTGGTCACCCTGGTGATCCTGATCTTCCTGCAATCGATCCGGACCGCCATTATCCCGGTCATCGCAATCCCGGTCTCGCTGATCGGCACCTTCGTGGCCATGCAGGCCTTCGGGTTCTCGCTCAACAACCTCTCGCTTTTCGGCCTGGTGCTGGCGATCGGCATCGTGGTCGATGACGCCATCGTCGTGGTCGAGAATGTCGAGCGGTATCTGGAGGAAGGTCTCAGCCCGCGCGACGCGGCACGCAAGACCATGGACGAGGTGGGCGGCGCACTGATCGCCACCAGCCTGGTGATGCTGGCGGTCTTCGTGCCGGTCGCGGCGATCCAGGGCATTTCCGGCCAGTTCTACCAGCAATTCGCGCTGACGATCGCCGCCTCGACGGTGATCTCGACCGTGGTCTCGCTGACCCTCTCGCCGGCACTGGCGCGGCTCTTGATGCGGCCGAAATCGGCGCCGCCACCGCCCGGCGTGCTGGGCGCCGTTTGGAACGGCCTCTCCTGGCCCGGGCGCAAAGCGGGCGCTGCCTTCAACTGGGCCTTCCGGTATCTCGCCGGCGGTTATTCCGGTCTGGTGCGAAGCCTGCTCCGGGTCTCGGCCCTGGTGCTGGTGGTCTATGCCGGACTGATCTACCTGGCCTATGACCGGTTCCAGGCGACGCCGACCGGCTTCATCCCGCCCCAGGACCAAGGCTACCTGATCACGGTCGTCCAGTTGCCCGCCGGCTCGTCGCTCTCGCGCACCGACGCGGTGGCCAAACGGGCCACCGAGATCATGCTCGAACATCCCGGGATTGCCCATGCGGTTCCGATCGTCGGCCTGGACGGCGGAACCTTCACCAACGCGCCCAACGCGGCGGCGATCTTCCTGCCGATGAAACCCTTCGACTGGCGCGTCGCCAACGGCTATCCGGCGGGCCGGATCCAGGGCGAGCTGATGGGCCAGCTCTATGGCATCAAGGAGGCTAACATTTTCATCGTCCAGCCGCCCCCGGTGCGTGGCATCGGCTCGACCGGTGGATGGAAGATGTATGTCCAGGACCGGCGCGGGCGCGGCCTGGCGGCGCTCGAACAGGCTGCCTTCGGGATGATGATCCAGGGCAACCAGGTCGAGGGGCTTCAGGGCGTCTTCACCCTCTTCAACACCCGCACTCCGCGCATCTTCGCCGATATTGACCGGGTGAAGTCCGAGCTGATCGGCGTCAGCCCGGCCGACGTCAACGAGACCTTGGAGATCTATCTAGGCTCTAGTTTCGTCAACGATTTCAACTTTCTGGGCCGCACCTACCGGGTTACCGCCCAGGCCGACGGCGAATTCCGCGACACTCTGTCGGATGTCGCGAAACTGCGCACCCGCTCGGATTCGGGTGCGATGACGCCGATCGGAGCGGTGGCAACCTTCCACGACACGACCGGCCCGTGGCGGGTGGCGCGCTACAATCTCTTCCCGGCCGCCGCAATCCAAGGCGGCAGCCTGCCTGGTGTCTCGACCGGCGAGGCGATCGGCAAGGTCGAAGCCTTGGCGGGCCAGGTCCTGCCCTCGGGCTTCGGTTTCGAATGGACCGAACTGGCGCTGCAAGAAAAACAGGCCACGGGTTCGATCGTGCTGATCTTCGGTCTGGCGGTCGTCTTTGTTTTCCTGGTGCTGGCCGCCCAATACGAAAGCTGGATGCTGCCGCTCTCGGTGATCCTGATCGTGCCCATGTGCCTCTTGGCGGCGATCGTCGGGGTCCAATTGCGCGGCATGGACAACAACATCCTGACCCAGATCGGGCTGGTGGTACTGGTGGGCCTGGCCTCGAAGAACGCCATCCTGATCGTCGAGTTCGCGCGCCAAGGCGAGGAGGCGGGCAAGTCCCGGGTCGAAGCCGCAATCGAGGCCGCCTTCCTGCGCCTGAGACCGATCCTGATGACCTCGTTCGCCTTCATCCTGGGCGTGCTGCCGCTGGTTCTGGCCACCGGCCCGGGCTCGGAGATGCGCCAGGCGCTCGGCACCGCGGTCTTCGCGGGGATGATCGGGGTGACGTTCTTCGGCCTGGTCTTCACACCGGTCTTCTACGTGACCTGCCGCTGGCTAGGGGCCCTGGCGCGGGGCGCGGCTCAGCCCGCCGGCCCCTCCGGATCGGGCACCGGATCATAGCCGGACCCGCCGCCCGGCCGGCAGCGCAGGAAGCGGCGCAGCGCCAGCCATGACCCCTTGAAGGCTCCATGCTTCTCCAGCGCCTCCAGCGCATAGGCCGAGCAGGTGGGCTGGAACCGGCAATTGGTGCCCAGCAGCGGGCTGATCGCCAGCCGGTAGGCATGGACCGGCAGGGCGGCGATCCGGGCAAGCGGACTCATTTTGCCTTTCCGTTATGGATGCGATCCAGCGCGGCCTCCAGATCGCCGATCAGCGAGGCGAAGGGCCGACTTGCCGTCACCTCCGAGCGGCCGATCAGCACATAGTCCCAACCCGGCTGACCTGCGCGCGGCAACACCACGCGGGCGACCTCGCGCAGGCGACGCTTCGCCCGGTTGCGGGCGACCGCTTTGCCGACCTTCTTGGAACAGGTGAAACCGACGCGGATTGCCCGGTCCGCTTCCTCGTCCGCGCCCTCGCCCTCTTCCCGCCGCCGGGCCTGCAGGATCAGGCCGGACGCATGGGCGCGCCGCGCGCGGGCGCAGGCCAGGAAATCAGCACGGCGCTTGAGGATCTCGATTTTGGCTGCTACGGCCGACTCAGGCGCGCCCGGGATCTGAATGCCCGGGTCCGGCGCCTCCGGCATGGGCCGCGTGCCGGGGCCGGTTGGCCCCGTTTCCGTCACGCCGACAGGCGTTTACGCCCCTGGGCGCGGCGGCGGTTCAGGATCTTGCGGCCATTCTTGGTCGCCATGCGCGCACGGAAGCCGTGGCGGCGCTTGCGGACGAGCCGGCTGGGCTGGAATGTGCGCTTCATGTCGTCCTCCTGGGCCTTGAGCGGTGGCGCGCGTCGGGGCGCTGCCGCAAACCGCTCGGCAAATGTCAGAGAGGCGGCGTATAGCCCGGCGCCATACTCAAGTCAACGCGGCCAAGGCCATCCGGGACACCGTCCTGCGATGTTACATCCGCGGCAAATCATATCACCCTGGCGTGATACGCCCTGGCAAGGCTCTGGCTCCATCGCCAGTATCATCGCGGAGCATTGGCCGAGGAGCGTTTGGAATGCCCGCCACCGACGAAACGTCGACCGCGACGGAGGCACAGGAGCCCGGCTGGAGACGCTTCCTGCCGATCGGCGTGCTCGGAGCGGGCGCCCTGCTGGCCTACATCTTCCTCGGCGACTATCTGAGTTTCGAGACCCTGCGCGAGAACCGCGAGGCGCTGGTCGAATGGCGCGATCGGAACATCGTCACCGCCAGCCTTGCCTATGCGGCGATCTACGTCATTTCGGTCGCCTTTTCGGTGCCGGGCGCGATCTGGCTGACGCTCGCTGGCGGGTTCATCTTCGGCACGGTGCTGGCCGCATTCCTGACCGTCGTCTCGGCGACGATCGGCGCGACCCTGATCTTCCTGGCCGCGCGCTCGTCGCTGGGGGCATTCCTGCGGGCACGAGCTGGGCCTTGGCTCGCCCGGGTCGAGCGCGAGGTCGCCGAAGGCGAAATCAGCTTCCTGCTGGTGATGCGCCTGATCCCGGCGATCCCGTTCTTCGTCGCCAATCTTGCCCCGGCCTTCGTCAATGTGAAGCTTGGGAACTTCATTTGGACGACGTTTGTGGGCATCGCACCGGCAACCGCGATCATCAGTTCGGTCGGCGCTGGCCTCGGTGAGATCCTCGAACGAGGTGGTGAGCCCAATCTGGGCGTGATTTTCGAGCTCCATGTGCTGCTGCCGCTTCTGGGCCTTGCCGCGCTCGCCGCCCTGCCCGTCGTGGTCAAGAAACTGCGCGGGAGGGGCGATATATGACCACCCCCATCAAGGCCGATCTCTGCGTCATCGGCGCTGGTCCGGGCGGGCTCTCAGTCGCCGCGGGCGCCGTGCAGATGGGCGCATCGGTGGTGCTGATCGAGGAAGGCAAGATGGGCGGCGACTGCCTGAACTATGGCTGCGTGCCGTCGAAGGCGCTGATTGCCGCCGGCAAGGCGGCGCACGCGCACCGCAGTTCAGGCCCACTGGGCGTCGCGGGGCACGAGCCAGAAATCGACTACGCGGCCGCGATGGCCCATGTGGAGGCAACCATCGCCAAGATCGCGCCGCACGACTCGGTCGAGCGGTTCGAAGGGCTGGGCGTGCGTGTGATCAAGGCGCGGGCGCGCTTCACCGGACCGGCCGAAGTCACCGCCGGCGACCAGGTGATCAAGGCGCGGCGCTTCGTGGTCGCCACCGGCTCGGCGCCGGTGGTGCTGCCGGTCCCGGGCCTCGACCAAGTTCCCTACATGACCAACGAAACGCTGTGGGAAAATCGCACGCGCCCTGACCACCTGATAGTCATCGGCGGCGGCCCGATCGGGATCGAGCTTGCCCAGGCCCATCGGCGGCTTGGATCAAAGGTCACGGTGCTCGAAGCCTTTACCGCCCTCGGCAAGGACGATCCGGAACTCACCGCCATTGCGCTCGACCAATTGCGGTCCGAGGGCGTGGACATCCGCGAGGGCGCGAAGGTCACCCAATTCTCCGGCCAAACGGGCGCGATCACCGCGACGCTGGAGGATGCCGGCACAATCGAGGGCTCGCACCTGCTGATGGCGGTCGGGCGCAAGCCGAATGTCAACGGCATGGGGCTGGACGAGGCGGGAATCGAGCACGACCGCAAGGGGGTCGTGGTCGACAAGGGCCTGCGCTCGGTCTCGAACCGCCGGGTCTATGCGATCGGCGACGTGGCTGGGGGCCTGCAATTCACCCATGTGGCCAACTACCATGCAGGTTTGGTGATCCGGAACGCGCTCTTCCGCCTGCCCGTCAGAAATCAGACCCGCCATATCCCCTGGGTGACCTATACGGACCCGGAGCTTGCTAATGTGGGGCTCACCGAGGACCAAGCGCGCGAGGCCTACGGCGGCAGGATCGAGGTCCACAAATTTACCTTCGACGGCAGCGACCGCGCGCTGGCCGAGGGCAAACCGACGGGCCTGGTCAAGGCGGTCTTCTCCAAGCGCGGCAAGATCCTGGGCTGCGGGATCGTGGGCGCCCAGGCTGGCGAGTTGATCCACCCCTGGGCGCTGGCGATCTCCGCCGGGTTGAAGGCCAAGCACATGGCGGGCTTCGTCGCGCCCTACCCGACGCTGGGCGAGGCGAACAAGCGCGCCGCCGGCGCCTATTTCGCGCCGCGGCTTTTCGACAGCGCCCTCGTCAAGTGGGCGGTGCGGAACCTGGCAAGGCTTGGATAGCAAAAGGCCCCGCACCGGGGCGGGGCCTTCTGTGGGTTTTCCGGTTCAGTTGGATCAGCTTGCGACGACATGCACCACCGCGGTCGAGTCGCCGATATTGTCGGCCGACCAGTCGAGCGCGGTAATCCGGGCGTGTTCGGAGAGGCCGCGCAGATTGTAGCCCAGGCCTTCCCTCAGACGCTCGACCAGACTTTCGACCGCGGTTAACCGGTGACCATCCAGGGCACGGCCGTCGAGCGCCTCGTTGGTCTCAAGGATACGTTCTTCGGCAGCGGTACGGAACTCGGCGATCGCCTCTTCCTTCGCGGCCACGAGCGCGTGGCGCGCCCGGGCCAGGTATTGCTGGGCGATCGGGTCCTTGGCTGCTTTTTCGGAGAAGGTCATGATCGGGCACTCGAAGGGCATGTCATTGCCGCCGGTGCCGGGCACGGACACCGTGCCCTTGCTCAAGCTCATCGTCATCGGCTTGAGGCCGCCCGGGGGCGAGACGATCAGAATGTCGAAATCGCCCGAGATATCCAGGAACTCGGTCTCGCCCAGCAGCCGGCAGACTTTCAGCGCCCTGGCGAGCATCTGCAGATCGTCTGCCTTGACGGTGCGGCGCGGGCCCTTCGGATCGGCCTCGGACTGGTTCCCGTGCTTGAAGATCAACTCCACCGCCCCGTTCCGGTCGAAGGCGCGCTTGGCGATCGACATCAGCGCGTGCGGCACCGAGCTGTGCGACGCGGAAGTCAGCTTCCGGTTCTGGCCGTTCTTCTTGATCTCACGCACTTCCACCGTCGTCTTGAAGGCGGGAAAGCCCTCGCCGGTGGTGGCTGCAAGATGCCGGGACAGCTTGCGGTCGAAGCTGGTGAAGACATTCCGGCAGATGGTCTGATGGACCTGAAACTTGCGCCCGTGATGCTTCTCGAAATGCACAACCTCCAAAACGGGGATGCGTTCCAATTCGGGCTCGACAGTATTCTCGAAAACGCTGGTCACGATGCAATTCCCCCGTTTCCCACAACGCCAAATCACTCACGCGATGGCCTCGACTCCATCCAATTGGATAACACAAAGAATAAGTTTTCATTTCCGTATTAATTCGAAAAATACAACAAACATGCGGGGATAGGTGGAATTTCCTCCGCTTCAATCCCAGGTTGATGGGAGCGCCGGTTACTGCCGCGCTTTCGCCGCAGGACTGCCCTGAACGCCCCGTCTTCGCCCCGATTCAAGCAACAGCCGGTTGCAGCAGATCCATTCGCGGCATCAGGTCCAGCAGATGCTTGGTGTAGGGGTGGCTGGGATTCGAGAACAATGCCTCGTTCTCGGACACCTCGCAGATGCGCCCGTCCTTCATAACCGCGATGCGATCGCACATCTGCCGGATAACCGGCAGGTCGTGGCTGATGAACAGCATTGTCAGCCCCAACTCGTCCTGCAGGTCCTTGAGCAAGTTCAGGATCGTCGCCTGAACAGAGACGTCCAATGCGCTGGTCGGCTCGTCGCAGATCAGGATGCGCGGCCGAGACGCCAGGGCCCGCGCGATCGAAATCCGCTGACGCTGCCCGCCGGAGAATTCGTGTGGATAGCGCAGGGCCACCTCGGCCCCCAGGCCCACATGATCCAGCAAATCACCGACGATCTTGCGCGTCTCGCGCTCGCCGGAAGTCAGCCCGAACGAGCGCATCGGCTCGGCCACGATGTCCATGACCCGCATTCGCCCGTTGAGGCTGGAATACGGGTCCTGGAAGATCATCTGCAGCGAGCGTTTCGCGGCACGCGTCTCGGGCGCGCGCGGGTCGGTCAGCAAGTCGCGCCCCATCACCCGGATCACGCCCCCGTCGGGCGCGTAGAGCCTGACGATACAGCGCGCCACGGTGGATTTGCCAGACCCCGACTCGCCCACAAGCCCAAAGGTCTCACCCTCGCGGATATCGAAGCTCACATCGTCGACCGCCTTCAGGATCACCCGGTTCTTGCGCCGGATCGCCTTCTTCAGCGTAAACCCCAGCTCCAGGTTCCGCACATTGATGGCGGTGCCTTCGGGGCTCTTCAGATCCTGCGCCTGGCCCAGCCAGTGGGTCTGCACATCGATCCGCTGGAAGGGCTTCGCGCCGCCCTCGATGTAGTCGACCGAGGTGAAGCGGTCGAGCTTCCGGTCGGCGCGCGGCACCGCGGCGATCAGGCTCTTGGTGTATTCATGCTTTGGCGCGCCCAGCACCTGGCCGACTGTCCCGGTCTCGACCACCTCGCCCCGGAACATCACCGCCACCCGGTCGGCAATATTGGCGATCACCCCGATATCATGGGTCACGATGATGACGCCCAGGTTGCGGGACCGGCAGAGCCCCTTGATCAGGTCCAGGATCTGCGCCTGGATCGAGACGTCGAGCGCGGTTGTAGGCTCGTCCGCGATGATCAGGTCCGGGTCACCCGCCAGCGCCAGCGCGATCACAACCCGCTGGCGCATGCCCCCCGAGAACTGGTGCGGATACGCTTTCAGCCGGGTCTGCGCATGGGTGATGCCGACGCTTTCCAACAGCTCGACCGCGCGGACCTCCGCCTCCTTCTCCCGCAGGCCCAGCGATTTCTGGATCGTCTCGACCAGTTGCTCGCCGATGGTCAGGAGCGGGTTCAGCGAGGTCTGCGGGTCCTGGAAGATCATCCCGATCTTGTCGCCCCGGATCTTCTTCATTTGGTCTTCGGGCAGCCCGCGAATATCCTGACCCTGGAAGACGATCTCGCCCGCGGTCACACGCCCGGGCTTCTCCAACAGCCCCATGATCGCGTTGCCGATTGTGGACTTGCCCGCCCCGGACTCGCCCACCAATCCCAGCACCTCGCCTGGTTCGACCGTCAGCGAGACCGCGCGCGCGGCCTTGACCGTGCCGCGCCGGGTCGGGAAGTCCACATCCAGTCCCTTGATTTCCAGCAGCATCAGCGCAGCTTCGGGTTCAGGGCGTCGCGCATCCAATCGCCCAGCAGGTTGACGGCGAAAACCAGCACCACCAGGGCGATGGCCGGGAAGAAGGTGATCCACCAGAGGCCGGAAAACAGGAACTCGTTGCCAACCCGGATCAGTGTCCCCAGCGAGGGCGTCGTCGGCGGGATGCCCTGCCCCAGGAAGCTCAGCGTCGCCTCGGCGATGATCGCCAGCGCCAGGCCGATGGTCGCCAGCACCAGCACCGGGCGCATGACGTTCGGCAGGATATGCCGGGTCATGATCAACCAACCCGGCAGGTCGATCACCCGGGCCGCCTGAACGTATTCCTTGTTGACCTCGACCAGGGTCGCGCCCCGGGTCACACGGGCGAATTGCGGCCAGTCGGTCAACCCGATGGCGACGATCACCACGTAGATCGCGAATTCCTCGCGGAACTCCAGCGGCAGGGCGGCGCGCCCGATCCCATTGATCAGGATCGCCAGCAGGATGCCCGGGATGGTCAGCTGCACGTCGGCGAACCGCATGATCACCGCGTCCACCATGCCGCCGAAATAGCCCGAGATGACGCCAAGCGTCACCCCCAGCACCATGCCCAGGCACACCGCCGCGATGCCGACGATGATCGACAGCCGCCCGCCATATAGGATGGTCGACAGCATGTCCCGGCCCTGATTGTCGGTCCCCAGCAGGTATTGCGGCTGGCCGCCCTCGGCCCAGGCGGGCGGCAGCTTGCCGTCCCAAAGCGAGATCTGCGACGGATCGAACGGGTTGAAGGGCGCGATCCAGGGCGCCAACAGCGCCGCGCCGACGGCCAGAAGCGTGATAGCGGCGGCGATGATCGCGCTGGGCGTGCGCAGGAAGGAATATGTGATGTCCGAATCCAGGATCCGGGCCCACAGGCTGGGGGGCTTGCCCGAGACGTCTTCGGTATGCTCGGTCATCCTATTGCGCCCCGATCCGGATGCGGGGATCGATCGCGAAATACATCAGATCGACCACCAGGTTGACGATGACGAAGACCAGGGCGACGAAACAGAGATAGGCCGACATGATCGGCACATCGACGAAATCCACCGCCTGGATGAACATCAGCCCCGTGCCGGGCCATTGAAACACGGTCTCGGTGATCACCGAGAACGCGATCAATCCGCCGATATTGATACCGATGATCGTGATCACCGGCACCAGTGTGTTCTTCAATGCGTGCCCAAAGTTGATTGCCCGCTCGCTCAGGCCGCGGGCGCGCGCGAACTTTATGAAGTCGGACTGCATCACCTCCAGCATTTCGGCCCGGACCAGCCGCAGGATCATTGTCGTCTGGAACAGGGACAGCGTCAGCGCGGGCAGCAGGATCGCCCGCCACCCGTCGATTGTGAGGAAGCTCGTCTTCCACCAGCCAAGGTCGACCACGCCGCCGCGGCCCGAGGACGGCAGCCAGCGCAGATAGACCGCGAAGATGTAGATCAGCGCGATGCCGATGATGAAGGTCGGCAGCGAGACGCCCACAAGGGACGAGGACAGAATGAACCGGCTGAACCAGCTGTTGCGCTGGATGCCCGTATAGACCCCCGCCGTGATCCCCAGAACCAGCGCGATGACCGCCGAGACAAGGACCAACTCCAGCGTCGCCGGCAGGCGTTCGAGGATCAACTGGTCCACCGGGCGCTTGATCCGGTAGGACAGCCCAAACTCCCCCTGCACCGCGTTACCGAGGAACCGCACGTATTGGGTCAGGACCGGGTCATCCAGCCCCAGCTCCTGGCGGATGCGGACGCGGTCCTCGCGGGTCGCGTCCTGGCCCACCATGTTGTTGACCGGATCGCCAACGAAGTTGAACAGCGAGAACGCAATCGCCGAAACCACAGCCATCACCAGGATGGACTGGGCGAGCCTGCGCAGGATGAAAGCGAACATCGGGCTGGTTTTGGAAGGGAACCGGGGGCGGCGCGCCGCCCCCGGAAATGATCAGGTCACTTCATGACCGCGAAGCGCGGACGAAGGGCGTCGTCGGCCCCAATCGGCGCCTCCAGGTTCTCGGACATCGCCCAGGCGATTACCTGGTGGTGGATCGGCACATAGGGCATCTCGGCCTTCACGATGTCCCAGGCCTCGTCGATCATCGCCGTGCGTTTGGCGAGATCGGTCTCGGTCGCGATCACTTGGGTGATCTCGTTGACCCTAGGATTGCTGTAGCCGGTCGCATTCCACGAACCCTCGCCTTCCAGCAGATATTGGAAGACATAGTGGCTATCCAGCGTCGGCACGCCCCAGCCCAACATGTAGAAGTCCGAGGTCCGGTTCTGGATTTTCGGGAAGTGCTGCGCCTTCGGGATCGCGTCCAGATTCACCTTGACGCCGATCTTGGCCAGCATCGCCACCGCCGCCTGACAGATCTTCTCGTCATTGTTGTAGCGGTTGTTCGGGCAGTCGAGCTGGATGCTGAACCCATTGGGATAGCCCGCATCGGCCAGCAGCGACTTCGCTTTCTCGACATCAAAACCATACGGTGTGTCGTTGTCGGGCGTATTGCCCAGCACGCCCGGCGGGGTGATGATACCAGTCGGGAAGCTCAGCCCCTCCATCACCACGCGCTTGATGGCCTCTTTGTCGACCGCCAGGTTGAAGGCCTCGCGGACACGGACATCCTTGAACGGGTTCTTACCCTTCACGTCCGACGTGCGCAGTTCGTCCACGCCCTGATCCAAGCCGAAGAAGATCGAGCGGATCTGGGCGACGGTCGTGACCTTAAGGCCAGCCGCCCCTTCGATCCGTTTCAGATCCTGGAGCGGCGGGTCCAGCACGAAGTCCACTTCGCCCGACAAGAGCGCGGCCACGCGTGTCGCCGCATTCGCGATCGGGCGATACTCGATCCGGTCGATATTGCCGGGGAATTGGCCCTCGCCCCACCAATCCGGGTTGCGATCGAGCACCGTCAGTTCGTCCGGGGCCCGGCTGACCAGCTTGAAGGGCCCGGTGCCGTTCGCGTTGCGCACCGCATAGGTCTCGTCCTTGGCGGCGAAATCCTGCGGCTTGACCACGTTGTTGGCCTCGGCCCAGCCCTTGTCGACCATGTAGATCGAGGTCATCTGGTTCGGCAGGATCGGGTTCGGCCCGTCCGTGCGCAGCTTGACCGTATGGTCGTCGATCACCTCGACCGAAGCGACGTTCGTGGCCTGCTCCTTGAAGTCCGATGATTCCTCGTTAGCGCGGGCAAACGAGAAGACCACGTCTTCGGCGGTGAAATCGGCGCCGTCGTGGAACTTCACGCCCTTGCGCAGCTTGAAGGTCCAGCCGTCCGCGCTGGATTCCCAGCTCTCGGCCAGTTCCGGCTGCAGCGCCAGATCCGCGTCACGGCTGACCAGCGATTCATAGATCATCCCATTCATCGCGTTGGTCGGGCCTTCGTTCTGGGAATGCGGGTCCAGAGTCAGGGCGTCGCCCTGGCTGGTCCAGCGCAGTACGTTCTGGGCCGAGGCCGCGCTGGCCATCAGCGCCAAAGCCGCCACCGAGGCACCAAGATATTTCGCAAATTTCACGATTTCCTCCTGTCGTCGTTTTTATGCCGCCCCTCCTGGAAGGGCCTGGCGAAAGTGTTAGTGCATTCGCTGCCGCTCGTCCAACGGATCGGTATCAATTTTTCGCTGATCCGGCCCTTAACATCACGTCAATCAGGCCTTGATCACAGTGCCCACCCCGGCATTTTGGGCCAGGGCCAAGGCGTGGAGCGCGATGGCTGTGTCCTGTGCGCCGGTGCCGGTCGAGTCGAAGATCGTCACCTGATCCGGCGCCGTGCGGCCGGGAAGCTCCCCTGTTACAATGGCCCCAAGCTCTGCGTGATCTTCTGCAGGCATCAGGCCTGCTGTAATGGCACTGCGCAACTCACCCCGTTCGGCGCATTGGCTGACCCGGTCTGCGACATATAGATCGGCCCGGGCCAGCGCCGCCGGCTCGATCTCAATTTTCGCCTCCATATCCGAGCCCATGGCGGTGATATGGAGCCCCGGATGCAGCCAATCCGCCTGGACCAGCGGCTCGCGTGAGGCGGTCGTGGTGACGACAAGCTGGCTCTCGGCAACCAGGCGCGCCCGGTCCACCTCCGCCCTCGCCTCGATACCCAGACTTTCCCCAATCTCAGCGGCGCAGGCCTTGGCTTTCGCCGCATCGCGGCCCCAGACCAGCACCCGCCCGAAGGGCCTGACCAGGTGCGCCGCCAGGATTTGCGCGCGTGCCTGCAGCCCGGTGCCTAGCACCCCTGCCACCTCGACCGCCGGCGCCAGATGGCGTGCCGCCACGGCACCGGCCGCCGCCGTGCGCAGATCCGTCAGATAGCCGTTATCCAGCAGCACCGCCTCGACCTGCCCGGTCCGCGCCGAGATCACCACCATCAGGCCGCCCAGACTCGGCAGACCCAACGCCGCGTTCTGGAAGAACCCGGTCGAAACCTTCAGTGCAAAGCTGTCGAAGCCCGGCAGCACCGCGGTCTTGGCATCGACCTCGGCCTCGATCTCGGGCAGCTCCATCGACAGGACCGGCGGCATGATCGCGCGCCCGGTGGAGAGCGCCGCGAAGCCGCGCTCGACCACATCGACCGCGATCAGGTCAAGCGGCACCAGCTCGCGCAGCGCCGCCTCGGTCACGATCCGGATGTCATGCGCCATAGGTCCGGCCCTCGATCACCGTCTCGCCCAGCCGCACGTCGCGCCCGGCCATGATGTCCGCGTGCATCGCCATATCCACGTTGCGCCCGGTGACGATCAGCGCCGCGGGCCCGTCGAGCGTCACCTTGCCCGTCATCAACGCCGCCACCGGCACCGCCGCGCCACCCTCGCAGACCAGCCGGTCCTCGTAGTAGAGCGCCTGCATGGCTCGGTAGATTTCCGCCTCGGTCACCAGATGCGTCTCGTCCAGATGGTCCCGGCAGAGGGTAAAGGAATGGCGGTTCTGGAGACCGATCCCGCCGCCCAGGCTGTCAGCTAGGCTTGGGAATTCCTCGACCTCCACCGGGCGCCCAGCGCGGATCGAATCATGCATCGCCGGACCACGCTCCATGGTAATCCCGACCGTGCGGATCCCGGGCTTCAGCTTCTTGGCCGCGAACGCGATTCCGCCCGCCAGCCCCCCGCCCGAGAGCGGGATCAGGATCGCTTCCAGGTCAGGGCGCGCCTCAAGAAGCTCCAGCCCGATCGTGCCCTGCCCGGCGATCACGTCCAAGGCATCGAAGGGATTGATCCCGATCAGCCCCTCCTCGGCGATCAGCCGGTCGTATTCCGCCTCGGCATCGTCCTGGCTGGTCCCGGAAATCCGCACCTCGGCGCCCAGCGCCTTGATGCCGTCGACCTTCGCCTTCGGCACCAGCGAGGACATGCAGATCACCGCGCGCAAGCCCCGCATTTTCGCCGCATAGGCGACCGCGCGCCCGTGATTGCCGGTCGAGTAGCAGGTCACACCGGCGATCCCATCGGGCAGGTTGCTGATCGCGCTGGTGGCACCCCGCAGCTTGAAGGCGCCGCTGGCCTGGGCCAGCTCCAGCTTCAACAGCACCTCCGCGCCGGTCAGCTCGCTGAGGAAGGGCGAGGGCACCAGCGGCGTCCCATCGGCCACGCCGCGAATGGCCAGGGCCGCGTCGCGCACCCTCTCGAGTGTCAGTTCCGTCATCAAAGCTGCCCCACGCCCCAGATCTCCACGGTGTTGTGCTTCGTTTGCATCGCCTGCTTGGCGACCAGCGTGACCGGGGGCAAGGCGTTGCCGGTGCAGGCGGCCAGGATCTCGGCCATTCGGTGCGTGGTCTTTTCGCCCTCGTCGCATTGGTAGTAACAGACCATCAGCTTCAAATCCGCCGGACTGCGCCCGAAGCCCCGCATGATGTCGCGGATATACGACATGGTCATGCGGGTCTGCCCCTCCAGTTGCCCCGCCATCATCCGGTCGCCGGTATTGGCGTAAGGTTCGGAGGGGACTTGGCCTCCCAGCCAGATCATACCGCGCAGGCTGATCCCCTGGCGGTAGGGCAGGTTGATCGGCCAGTCCCAAACCCGGTCGGGCCAGGAATCCCCGCGCGGAATGTATTTGTCGTAAGAGATCCGGAATTGCCGCATCGCCATCAGGTCGATCTTGGTGAGCGCGCCCTTGGGGTTCAGCCGCTGGCAGGGGATTACGGTCGCGGGCGGCCCCGGCTCGGCAAAGTGGCTCGCCCGCGCGGCCGAGAGCGGCGCCCACTCGGCCCGCGTGGTGCCGAAGAAGGTGCTCTCCATCTTCACGCAGTCCTGCATGCCAGCGCCCAGCGCCGCCAGTGTCGCCTCGTGACGCTCCATGATCGCATGGGTCTGGGCGACGCCATCGGCGATTTCGGGCGCCGTGCCCGGGGCGATGGCGATGAACTCGCCGGCGCGCAGGCCCGCGCTCACACGGCGCCCGGACAGAGGTCCGTCCGGCGCCTCCAACGGCACGGCGCGGATATTCGTGCCCTGGCGCCAACCCCGCTGCGCGATCGCCTGGATCTGCACGACTTGGCCGTCGAACGGCTGCAACGGCTCGGGCATCGGACAGATCACCGGCATCGGATCGTCGGGGAAAAGCGGCGCAAGCGCCGCGACGATGTCCCAGTCCTCAGCCGCGTCATCGGTGTAGAAGACCTTGAGGCGCACCACGTCCGACAGCTTGCAGCTCTCGGCTGCCAGGGCTTGCGCGACGTTCGCCACCGCCCCCTCGATCTGCGCGCCGAGGTCGCCCGGGTTGCGCACCCGGCCTTCATGGTCGAAATCCCCCGCGCCGCCGACAAAGCTCAAGGGACCGGCACTGGCCGTGATATCGTGGATCGCCTCGACCGGCAGGCGCCAGATCGGTTCCATCATCTCCTCCCTGATGAGCGGCCAGTATGGGTTGACCCGCCCAGTGACGCGAGCGCAAATTTTCCGGGAAACCGGGGAGGACAAACCATGGACGACCGCGCCCAGCTTCTGGCCTGGATCGAGGAGGAGAAGGATCGCATCATCGCCTTCTTCCAGGATTTCGTGCGGGCCCCCAGCCCGAACCCGCCCGGCGACACCACCGAGGCGGTCGCCCATATCACCCGGTTCCTCGAAGCTGAGGGCCTGCCCTTCCGTCTGGTCGACCCGCAGCCGACCATGGCCAATGTGGTCGGCACCATCGAAGGGCCGAAACCCGGCCGCCATCTGGTCCTGAACGGCCATATCGACGTCTTCCCGGTGGATCCGGACCCAGGCTCGGAGGGCTGGACCCACGACCCCTGGGGCGGCGAGATCGTGGATGGGCGGCTCTATGGCCGGGGCAGCACGGATATGAAGGCGGGCACAAGTGCCAGCATCTGGACCTACGCCCTGCTCGCGCGCCTGAAGGACCGGCTGAAGGGCAAGCTGACGCTGACCTGCGTCTCGGACGAGGAAACCTTCGGCCCCTGGGGCGCGCGGTGGCTGATGGAGCACGAGCCGGAGGTGCGCGGCGATTGCTGCCTCAACGGCGAGCCGTCGAGCCCCTTCAGTGTCCGCTTCGGCGAGAAGGGGCTCATGTGGCTGACCTTCACCGTCAAGACCAAGGGCGCGCATGGCGCCTATACCCATGCCAGCCGGTCGGCCTCTCGGATCGCCGCGGCCCTGATCCGCGATCTCGAGGCTATCGAAGATCTGGAAGTCGACCTGCCCGACAACCTGATGCGCGCCCAGCTCGAGGCCAAGGGCGCCACCGACCGGGCGATGGGTCCGGGCGCGGCGCAGGTGCTGCCCAAGGCCACGCTCAATATCGGCACCATCCAGGCGGGGCTGAAGAACAACATGATCCCCCATACGTGCACGTTCACGGCCGATATCCGCCTGCCCGTGGGCGTGACCCGCGACCAGGTGATGACACAAGTCGAGAAGATCGCGGCCCGCCATCCGGCGGCGACGTTCACCGAGGACCACTGCAATCCGCCCTCATGGTGCGACCCAGCCGGCGAGATGCTGGAGATCATCCAGAATAACGTCGTCGAGCTTGGCCACGAGCGCCCGATCCCGGTCGTCAGCATCGGCGCCACCGACACAAGGCTTTGGCGCTGGGCCGACATCCCGGCCTATGTGTATGGCCCGTTCCCGGAAGGCATGGGTTCATCGGACGAGAACGTGCCGGTCGAGGATTACCTGCATGTGGTGAGGACCCACGTGCTGTCGGCATATGATTATTTGATGGCGTCGTAGGAGCGCCTTAAGCGAATATATTGTCCAGCGAGGCGAGGTCGAAGCCTTGCCCACTCAGATCAGCACGAGACCAATCCACAAAGCGGTACCGGTCGCGAAAGCGCATTTCCGAGGCGGCATCTGGGAAGAAGTCGATGATAGAGAGAAGCGTCTTCTTAACACCGAAATGCTCTTGGTCCCAAAAATGTCGCTGATAGTGCGTGACCATTTCGTAGATGATCTGGCGAGCATATTCATCTTGAGGGGGCAAGGAAAACCCGATGATGGCCATGCCATAATTGTAGTAACCGGCCTGTCCCATGCCGTCCCAAAAATCATTCATTCCCCTGGCGTAGAGCAGTTTCGCCGCCGACGGTGGAAGGAGACGCGGGGTGGCGCTGAAGAGCAGGTTCTTGTCGTAGAGCGCTTTGAGGTTTCTGGCACGGTAGATGTTTCTGAGCGGGTCTGTGTCGAAGCGCGGGCCATCGACTAGAGGTTCCAAACCTAAAGTAGCAACATGCGAGAAGATGACGTCCTCGGGCGGAGGAGCCTTCTGGCGTTCGTGATGCGCCATAAGGCGCTCAAATCGGGATCGATCGAACCAGTCAATGGAACCGTGGACCTTTAGAACTACAACCTCATCTTCATCGCGGCTACTATCAACGGTTCCACCGAATTCATCGACACTGGCATAGCGGGTGGTGAACAGGCGATAGGGTTTGCCTATGGCATCGAGGGCCCGCTCAAGCAATGTGTCGTAGTTGAAGGTAATGACGATATCGTACGGATTCAGGCGCCTAGCAAATTCCAGGTAGAGTTCCGGCAGATTCTCAAGCTCATTGACGTGTCTTGCCAGGATGCTTCCGATCGAGAACTTGGTGACGACTGTTCCTTCATTACCGTCTTCGCTCCAAGTGTCGCCGCCACGCAGGCCGAGGTAGTGCTCCACATCGAGGAAGCGCATGAAATCTTCGAAGTCCACCGTCTCTGGCGTGAGCACGCAGTCATCGGCGTCCATGCGGAACTCGATGTAATGCTGGAGATCGTCGTTGAATTTGTGAGCCCTGTGGTCTGGGCGAGTGTTTGCCGCCACCTCGCGGATCTCTTTCCAAAGATCGGTTGCGAGTGGAAATCTTGCTGGCCGTGAGAAACCTGCGCCAAGAATGATTAGCCGAAATTTAGGAGGCATGTCTTGCCCTTGTGAACTTATCTCGGTTGAGAGCCATTTGCTTTCTGCACATCACCTCTGGCCGTACCGCGAATGACCGATTGAGAAAAGCTTATTGCGTAGGGTGGGCTCGCACGAGCCCACCATCGATTGGCGCCGCCCAAGTCCGTCCGGCATTGTGGAGCCCGCCAAGAAGCCCGTTGCGCCAAAAACCACAGCACCGCGCGCCAGCCGTGAAAAAAGAGTAAACTTCCAGAAATAACTATTTAAATCAGACGTCTAGAAACCATCTCACATGCGAGAGCCCGGTATTTCTCACACCTTCCCGGCCCTACTTCCCCTTGTCCTTGCCGAAGATCTGCGAGGCGACCAGCAGCGTCGTCGAGACCAGCACCATGATGGTCGAGATCGACGCGATCGTCGGGTCGATCTGGTCGCGCAGTGCCGTAGGGTGGGCTCGAACGAGCCCACCGTTCGAAGACGCCCGCATGGATGGTGGGCTCTGGCGAGCCCACCCTACTGGCTTCGCCGCTCATCACGGAAAGATAACTCACCAATTGCGCGCGATTGCGAATGTCTCTCGAGCGGCGCATTCCGGACGCGGATCCGGGTGAATGACCGTTCCGGACCCGAGGCGGGCGGAGCCCCTTTGTCCGGATGTGCCCCAAGACCGCCGCTCACACGAGGGTCCAAGATCATGAATCTTTGACCTGTTTCAGGCCCTCTCACACAGGCCTTTGCACTCTCGGGCAAAAGGATTCCACTGGGCCTTACGGTTCGCTAGACCTCATGGGTGCGCGTCTTCTGCGGATCGTAAACTGGCGTGGCCACCACCTTTGCCGTTGTGGTCAACTCGTCACCTTTGAGATCCAGTACTGTACCGGGCGAAGCCGCTTCCGGAGAGACGTGCGCCAACGCGAGCGATTTGTTCAGCCGGTGCGAATAGCAGGGACTGTTGACCGTGCCGACCGCCGCGCCATCTCGCAACAGCGTCTCGCCGCCGCCGACCATGTCGTCGTGGTCGATGTCGAGGCAGACATTCGCGATTTCCTCGTCCCCCCTGGCGGTCATCAGCGCCTCATGTCCGCGATAACCCGTCTTGGTCTTGCTGACGGTGAAGCCCAGGCCCACCTCCCACGGTGTATGTTCCTCGGTCATGTCGTAGCCGTAGAACAACAGCCCCGCTTCAATGCGCAGCTTGTCCAGGGCCGTGAACGAGCATGGCATGACGCCGGCCTCGGCCAGCTTGTCCCAGATGTCGCCAATCACCGCCGCATCGGCGAACACCTCGTAGCCGCGCTCGCCGGAATAGCCCGTGCGCGAGATGCGGCAAGAGTGGCCGAACAGTATCGCCGGTGAGTGGTGGAAGTAGGCAAGTGTGCCAAGGTCGATGTCACAATGGGCGTTCAGGACATCCAATGATTGCGGCCCCTGGACAGAAAGGTCGTGCAGCTCGTCGCTGAACTCCAGCTCGACCCGCCTGCCCGACGCCGAGCCCTCGAGCAGCGCCATGGTGTCGCCCGAGCCGTGCACGATCATCCACTCGTCGTCGCCGTTGTTGGAGACGATGGCGTCGTCCGCCATCGTTCCGCGCTCGGTGAGAACCGACAAATACGCAGCTTCGCCAGGCGCGATGCGGCTCATGTCGCGCGTGGTCAGGTGATCGAGGACGGCGGCCGCGTCCGGCCCGCGCACGAAGACCTTCTTCAGGGGCGACATGTCGAGCATGCCGACCCGCTCGCGCACGGCGTCATGCTCGTCGCAGGGGTCGGTGCTGTAGGTCCAGGCGGTGCCCATGCCATTCCAGTCCTCCAGGCCTGAGCCGAGCGCGGCGTGCCGGGATGCGAGTGCCGAGGTGCGGCTGAGGGGGTCGGTCATGGTCTTCGTCTCCTCCGTGTCAGTACCATTCGTCGTTCATCGCTGCCTTTCGCTCCGCGACGAACTCGCTCAGGGCCTGCTCGACGCCGGGTTCCATCGCTGGCGGCGCATAAGCGGCAAGCATTTCCTTCCAGACTCGGTTGGCCCGCTCGACGGCGGTCTGGCTGCCCCGCTCGCTCCAGGTCTCGAAGGGACCTGCCTCGGGCAGGAGCGGTTCGTAGTTGGCATTCGCGAAGTTCTGAACCGTGTCCCGGGTAGACAGGAAGTTTTGGCCCGGCCCGGCCTCGAAATAAGCGTCGCGGGCGAAGGCCTCTGGGTCCACTGTCATGCCCTCCAGCAGCCGCAGCAAGGCGCCGCAATTGTCTAGGTCGAGAATGAATTTCTCGTAGGACATGGTCAGCCCGCCTTCGAGCCAGCCCGCCGCATGCCAGACCTGGTTTGCGCCCGAGAGGATCGTGGCCCACATGGCATTGGCGCTGTCCTGCATGGCCTGGCCATCGGCCATATTGGCTGAAGTCACCTGCCCGCCGCCCGAGCGGACCGGAACGCCCAGCCGACGGCCGAGCTGTGCCAGCGCCATGGTGACCAGATTGGCCTCGGGCGTGCCGAAGCTGAGCGAGCCGGTACGCAGGCTCATGGTGGAATGGAAGCTGCCGAGCACCGCCGGGCAACCCGGGCGTACGAGCTGCGCCAGCGCGATGCCGGCCATCGCTTCGGCCAGGGTCTGCGCCGCCATGGCTGCGGGCGAAACTGGCCCCATCGCACCGCCGAAGATGGCTGGCGAGACGCAAACACACTGGTTGGCCTCGGAATAGACCCGTAGTGCACCGGACATGGTCTCGTCATAGACCAGCGGGGAATTCACATTGATGTTGCCCTGGATCACCGCGTTGGCGTCGACGAAGGCCTCGCCGAACGCCAGTTGGACCATTGCGATGGAATCGTGCGCCCGTTCGGGCGCCGTCACCCCGCCCATGAACGGCTTGGCCGACAGGGTCAGATGCGCCAGCACCATATCCAGGTGGCGCTTGTTCACGGGAATGTCCGTGGGTTCGCACACCGTGCCGCCCGAGTGGTGCAGCCAAGGCGTCATCCAGGTCAGTTTTACGAAGTTGTGGAAGTCCTCCAGAGATGCATACCGGCGACCGCGATCCAGGTCGGTGACAAAGGGCGATCCGTAGCCCGGCATCAGCACGACATTGTCGCCGCCGAGCTCCACGGTCATCCGCGTGTCGCGTCCATGCAGGGAGAAGCGGGCCGGCGCAGTGGCGCAAAGCGCGCGGGCATGGCCCGGCTCGAAGCGAACGCGGCAGCCCTCGACCCGCGCGCCGGCATCCCGGAACAGTGCGAGCGCGCCCTCGTCGCCACGAAACTCGATGCCCACCTTGTCGAGAATCCATTCCGCCTGCTCCTCGATTAGGGCAAGCGCCACGTCATCCAGCAGTTCATAGGCCGGAATTGTCCGCTGGAAGCGGCCACCAGTGCCGCCGCTGGCGGCTTTGTCGGCAACCGCGCGCCGCGCGCTTCGGCCGCCCTTGCGGAACCGCACTGCAATCTCTGGCACAGCGTTCATTCCGTTCAACCAGATTGAGCCTCATCCAAGTCTAAGCGCCATTGGGGCGCTCGCCCTCGATATTCAGGCGGAAGATGCCGAAAGAAAATCGAATTCGTTTGCACGATGCGACTAATGAAATTAGACGGTAAGCCAATGCGCTTCCGCCACTACAACAGCCTACGCGTGTTCACCATCGCCGCCCGGCACAACAGCTTCTCGGCGGCGGCGGAGGAGCTGCATCTCACGAAGGGCGCAATTAGCCACCAGATCCGCCTGCTCGAGGACGAACTGGGATTCGCCCTGTTCCGGCGACTGCCGCGCGGCGTGGCCCTGACAGCCAGAGGTCAGGGTCTGCTCAACGCAACACAGGCCGCGTTCGAGACAGTCGAGAGCAAGATCAGCGAGTTGCGCACGGCCGGCAGGCGGACTCTGACGATCGGCTGCAGCACCTATTTCGCCTCACGCTGGCTTTCGCCAAGGCTGATGGATTTCATCACCACCCATCCGCATATCCGTCTGCGGGTCCAGCCGATGATCGATCAGCTCGCGCTCGCGTCGGCGGGCATCGATCTCGCAATCCGGTGGGGCAGCGGCAAGTGGCGGGACGTGGCGATCGAGCTGCTGTTCGCCTGCCCGGCCTGGCCGTCCGGCAATGCACAGGCCAGCGACGCGGTGCGGCGGCTCGGACTCCAAGGTGCTTTTGATACCTTCACGCTCTTGCGCGACCGTGACGACAGCAACGCCTGGTCGGACTGGTTTGCCGTCGCCGGCTTGAGTTTTCGTAGAAAGCCCGACAGTCTGATCATACCGGATCCGAATGTGCGCGTTCAGGCTGTGATCGACGGTCAGGGTGTGGCACTCAACGATGCGCTGCTGGAATCCGAGCTGCGCGTCGGCGCGCTCGACAGACTGTGCGACGAGGAACTCGCCGACTACGGTTACTTCCTGGCTTACCCGGCCGGTGCTGTGTCAAATCCCGATATCGACGCATTCATCAGATGGATGAAGCGGCAGGTCTGAGGCGGTGCAATCTTCCAGTTCTGCCAATTCTCGCCGATCTGGCCGCGTCGAGAAGCGGGCTTCATCTTGTCGCTCACGAATGTCTGGTAAGCGGCGTAAAGCCGACGGTTTCCGCTGAAGCACTTCCTCGTGCTGCCTCAAATACAAACCACGGCCAAGGCAACTTGCGAAGGCGCAACAGCCCTCGGCCGCCGAGCTCTGAAAGAATGGTGCTTTTGAATGCCGGACGGGTCAGCCCGTAGGGTGGGCTCGAACGAGCCCACCATTGATCGGCAGCGCCCCGGGACCAGTGCCTCCGCCGAGCCTACCCCAAAGCCCGTTGCGCATAAAACAGCAGGACCGCGCGCCAACTGTGAACAAAGTGTAAATCTCTTTAAAATTATTAAATAAAACAGTATGTTAGCAATATTCTCACATGTGAGAGCCCTGTCTGTCTCACACCTTCCCGGCCTTACTTCCCCTTGTCCTTGCCGAAAATCTGCGAAGCCACCAGCAGCGTCGTCGAGACCAGCACCATGATGGTCGAGATCGACGCGATGGTCGGGTCGATCTGGTCGCGCAGGGCATTGAACATCGAGCGTGTCAGGGTCGAGTTATCGCCGCCCGAGATGAACATCGCGATCACCACCTCGTCGAACGAGGTAATGAAGGCGAGCAAGGCCGCGGTGATCACCGAGAACCTGATCTGCGGCAGGGTGATCGCCAGGAAGGCATAAAGCCGGGTCGCCCCCAGGGACCGCGCCACCCGCTCCTGGTTCATGTCATAGGTCTTCAGCGCCGCGCCCACCACGATCACGACCAGCGGGATCGCCAGGATCGAATGGGCCAGCGTGATGCCAAGGATCGTGTTGACCAGCCTCAGTTGCACATAAACGTAGAAAACCCCGATCCCGATCAGCACGATCGGCACCATCATAGGCGTGATCAGGGTGATGAAGATGAACTGCGCGTAGCGGAAGTTCGAAACATGCAGCCCATAGGCCGCCATCACGCCCAACGGCGTCGCCACCAGCATGGTCAGCGTTCCCACCGTCAGCGAGGTCCAGGTGGCGCTCATCCACTCGGCGGACGCGAAGTAGTGGTCGTACCACCGAGTCGACCACTCGCGGGGTGGGAATTCCAGATACTGCGAAGCCGAGAACGACATCGGGATCACGATCACCGTCGGCGCCACCAGCAGGATCATGATGATCCCGGCCAGCACATAGAGCCACAGCCGCTGCCCATGGGTGATCTGGGTCTCGGAGGCCGGTGCGTTGAGCCAGTTCCTCATCCGTTGCCCTCACCCAGAATCCGATCGAGCCTGAGCAGCCGCGAGGCCGCGTAGAGCGTGCCCATCGTCAGCGCCAGCAGCACCACCCCCAACGCGCTGGCCGCGCCCCAGTTGAAGAACAGCTCGATATTGTCGGTTATCCGCATCGAGACCATGATCACCTTGCCCCCGCCCAGCACCACTGGCGTCACGAAAAAGCCGAGGCAGAGCACGAAGACGATCAGGGCGCCGGCGAAAAGCCCCGGCAGCGAAAGCGGGAAGAAGACCTGCCAGAAGGCGGACACCGGGCTGGCGCCCAGGTTCGAGGCGGCTTTCAGGTAGTCCCGGTCAATCGACTTCATGGCGCCGTAGACCGGCAGCACCAGGAAGGGCAGCATGATATGGGTCATGCCGATCAGCGTGCCAGTCATGTTGTGGACCAGCTTGACGGGCTCGTCCCACAGCCCCAACTCGATAGCCCAATTGTTGAGCAGCCCCTTGCGCTGCAACAGCACCAGCCAAGCATAGGTGCGCACCAAGAGCGAGGTCCAGAACGGCAGCAGCACCGTAATCAGGCAGATCGCCGCCGCCCGGGGCGGAAGCTGCGACAGAAAATAGGCCAGCGGATAGCCGATCAGAATGCACAGCATCGTCGTCAGGGTCGAAACCTGGAATGTGGTCCAGAATATCCGCGCATAGGATTTCGAGGCGATCATCCGCTCGTAGTGTTCCAGCGAAAGACTGCCGTCATTGGCGAGGAAGGACAGCCAGAAAAGCCAGGCGACCGGCGAAACCAGCACCACGAGCACCAATAGCAGCGCCGGGGAACAAAGACCCAGCATCGCCATGCGCTCGCGAAACGCATCGTCGCGCAAGCCCGTTGCATGGGGTTCGTCTTGCGGCTCGGCGACGGCGCCGGGGGCAAAATCCGCGACCGCCATCGCCTCAGTCCTCACCCGCCGCGACCAGGACCGTATCGTCCCGGTGCAGGCCCAGGTGCACATCGGCGCCAACCGCTGGGATGCGCTCCATCACGTCCCGGTTGGTGGCACCGCGCACCGCGACCTCGGCCCCGTCGGCAAGCGCCGCGTACATCAGGAAACTTTCTCCCTGGAAGACCAACTCCTTCACCTTGCCGGCGAAGACGTTCACCTCCGGCTCGGCCGCGCCGGCCAGGACGGAAAGGCGCTCGGGCCGCAGCAGCAATTCCTGAGCCGCGGTCTCGTTGACCGCTTCGGCGAGCTTTAGGGGTGTCCCCGCATAGGCCGCACTGCCATTTGAAAGCTCGACCGGCAGGAATGTGCCCTCGCCGATGAAATCCGCGACAAAGCGGTTCGCAGGCCGGTCGTAGAGGCGGCGCGGTTCGTCGAGCTGCATCAGCCGGCCGTGATTGATCACCGCGATCCGGTCCGACATGGTCAGCGCCTCGCGCTGGTCATGGGTCACATAGACCGTCGTCATGCCGAGCTGCTCGTGCAGATGGCGAAGCTCGATCTGCATGTGCTCGCGCAGCTTCTTGTCAAGCGCGGAAAGCGGCTCGTCCATCAGCAGGATGCGGGGCTCGAAGACGATTGCGCGGGCCAGCGCCACCCGCTGGCGCTGGCCGCCCGAAAGCTGGTCGATCTGCCGCTCGCCATAGCCGCCGAGCTGGACGGTCTCGAGCGCCCGTTCCGCCCGCTCGCGCGCCTCGGCCTTCGCGACTTTGCGAAGCTTCAAGGGAAAGGCCACGTTCGCCGCGACCGTCATATGCGGGAACAACGCATAGTTCTGGAAAACCATCCCCACATCGCGCTTGTGGGGCGGCATCCGGACGACCTCGGTATCGCCGAAGGAAACGCTGCCATGATCAGGCCGGGTGAAGCCGGCCAACGCCATTAGAAGCGTCGTCTTGCCCGAGCCCGACGGCCCGAGCAGGGTCAGGAACTCACCGCTTTTCACATCCAGATCGACATGATCCAGCGCGAAGACCTGGCCATAGGTCTTGGTTACACGGCGAATCGTGATCGGCAGCGCTTCGCTGCGCGGCACCGTCTCGGTCACGGCCATATCCTGTCGCTCGGGACAATCGCGGGGCGCGGAACAACCGCGCCCCGGGTCTCACACATCACTCGGTCAGCATGTCCTGATAGAGCTGCGAGGCATGCTGCTCCCACTTCGCATACCAGGCATTGTCTATGACAAGCTGGTTCGCCGCGTTGTCGGGATGCGAGGGCAACCGCGTCGCGGTCTCCGGGTCGATTACGCCAAGGTCATAGGCGTCACGGTTGGTCGGCCCATAGGTGATGTATTGCGGCATGTTCGCCTGGTAGCTGGCCTTCGAGGCCTCGGCCAGGAACTTCATCGCCAGATCCTTGTTCGGCGCGCCTTTCGGGATGCCGAAGCAGTCATAGTCCAGCGTCGCGCCGTCATAGGAATAGGCCGCCTTGGCGCCGTCCTTGATGGCCACGTCGAAGCGCCCGTTCCAGCCGGTGGTCATGTCGACCTCGCCGTCCTTCATCATCTGCGCATGCTGGGCGCCCGACTTCCACCAGACGGCGATATGAGGCTTCAGCTCGCGGATCTTGTTGATCGCGCGCTCGATGCCTTCCTCACTATCGAGCACCTTGTAGACCTGGTCCATCGGCACGCCATCGGCCATCAGCGCGGGCTCGAGGCTGCCCCAGAACTTCGAGCGCATTGAGCGGGTGCCCGGGAACTTCTCAACGTCCCAGAAATCGGCCCAGGTCTTGGGCGCGTTCGCCGGGTCCGAATACGTCTCGGTGTTGTAGGCGAAGACAGTCGAGAAAGTGATCGTGCCGACGCAGTGATCCTGGTAGGTGCCCGGCACGAAGTTCGAGACGTCGATCATGGTGTAGTCGAGCGGCTCGAGTATCCCTTCCGCGCCGCCGCGGGCACCACCGCCCGAGCCGGTGTCGAAGATGTCGATCGTCACTGCACCAGCCTGCACCTGCAGGCGCACGTCCGAAATACCGCCATAGGAATCTTCCTTGACGGTGATCCCCATCTTCTCGGCCACTGGCTGGAAGATCGCCTTGCTTTGGGCGTCCTGATACGATCCGCCCCACGAGACGATGTTCAGTTCTTGCGACAGTGCCGTGGTCGCGCTTAGCCCCAAGACGGCCACTGCGGCGGTCGCCACAGTGAAGGTACGGCGTTTCATGGATTCATCCTCCCTTAAGGTTCCGATACCGAGCGTTCCCCTTGTTCCCGGAGATCAACACTCGATTGCAGGCGGAAGGATGCAATTTGAAACCGATGAACGCAAGGATTGAGACCATCACCCCCGTGATGCACCGTCATGACAGCCGGTTATGAGGGGCGCCCGGCTATGAAGCGCGGGCGTCCTGCCAGCGGTAATAGCGCAGCGCGGGCGCCAGGAACCACGGGTTGCCCCAGTAATAGGGCCGGCCTTCGAATGCGGTTTGTTCCAAGGGGCTGCGGCCTTCGGGCAGGCCCAGAACCTGCTGACCGATCCGCATCCCGAAATAACTGGCCAGCGACACGCCCGAGCCGCAATACCCCATTGAATAGTGGACACCATCGCGGGCACCCAAATGGGGCATTTCGCCGAATGTGTAGCCGACGAAACCCATCCAGGAATGGGTGACCTGGGTTCCGATGAGCTCCGGGAAGCGCGCGGTCAGCTCAGCATGGAGCGCCGGCGCCGCCTTCACCGGGTCAGTTTCGTAGGTAGAGACGCGGCCGCCGAAGATGATCCTGCGTCCTTCCGGGCAGAGCCGGTAATAGACCACCAGCTTGCAAGTGTCGGTGATTACCCGGTTCTTGGGGATCAGCTTTGTGGCCAGATCTGGGGTCAACGGCTCGGTGGCGATGATATAGCTGCCCACGGGGATGATCCGGCGCTTGTGCCACGGAGTGAGGTTCCCTGTGTAACCACTTGTCGCAACGATGATATTGCGCGCGGTGATGCGGCCCAGTGAAGTCTCGAGCGTCAGGTTGCCGGCGGACCCGGAAAGCCGGTCTGCCCGGCAATGAGGCACGACCGTCACGCCGGCGGCCAAGGCGCGCTCCAAGAGACCCAGATGATAGCGCGCTGGGTCCACCGAGGCATGGCGCGGCAGGACGACGCCGCCGTGGTAGAAGTCGCTGCCGATCTCCTCGCGCTGGTTTTCGCGGGGCACCATGTAGGCATCGGTCTCCAGCCCTTCGACCGGGGTGCCGTGCGACTTGGCGATAACCGGATACTTGCTGGACGCATGGGCGGCGTAGAACCGGCCACAGACGGTGAAATCGCAATCGATCCCCTCTTCGCCGATGAACTCGCCAATCCATTTCAGCGCATTGTGCCCCTCCTTCAGAATGCCAAAGGCGGTCTCGTGGCCATAGCGTTTGGCGAGCGCCGCATAGCCCGGCTTGATCGAGGTGCTGATCTGCCCGCCATTGCGGCTGGAGCAGCCCCAGCCGGGCGCCTCGGCGTCGATCACCACGGTCTCGCGGCCGCCCCGGGCGCACTGGATTGCAGCGTTGAGCCCGGTATAGCCCGAGCCGACGATCACAACATCGGCCTTCGCCGGCAGGTCCGCGTCGATCTCGGGCCGAGGCGCGCGCTCCCACCAGTAGGGCTCGGGCTTGAAATCGGTGGCGAAGATGTCGGTCATGGCAGGGGCTCTCCACGAAAAAAGGCGCGCAACAGGACACCAACGACCCCGGGCGCTTCGAGTAGCAGCGAATGGCGCAGACCGGGCAGGATGCGCAATTGGGCGTTCGGAATGTGACCGCGCATGACCTCGGCCATACGCGGGGTCGAGCCGATATCGTCCTCGCCGGTCATCACCAAGGTTTCCGCCTCGATCCCCGTCAACGCCCGGCCGAAATCCGTATGCGCCAGGGTATGATAGGCCGCTGCATAGGCGACCGGGTCCATGGCAACCGCGCGGGCCTTGCGCCCCGCGACCACCTCCGGATGTGCCTCGCGGAAGGCGGGCGTGAACCAGCGCTCGACCGATTGCTCGAAATAGTCCGACGGAGGGGCGTTTAAGAGAAACTCGAGCCGGGCGAGGACTCGCGCCTTCTCCTCGTCGGTGCGCCCTGCGACGGTGGAAATCAGGGCTAGCTTGTCGACCCGCTCCGGGTGATTGAGCGCAACCGACAGCGCGACCAGACCGCCCAGAGAGAACCCGGCGATGTGGGCGCGGGCCAGCCCCAGATCATCCATCAAGTTGATCAAATCGCCGGTCAGGTGTTCAATCGTGTAAGGCCCTGGCGGCGTGTCTGAATCGCCATGCCCCCGCTGATCATAAGCGAGGATCGAAAAACCTTCGCCCAAGGCATCGATCACGCCCGACCAATCCTCGGCGCGCGAGCCGACGCCGTGGATCAGCACCAGCGGCGCGCCCTGGCCGGTCTGACTGTAGCTGAGCGCGATGCGGCTCATGTCCCCTCCCGTTTTCCTGGCCCAGGATGATAGATAAGGTTTCCGCCGCGAGCTAGATCGGGACCAATCGGGAGAAGACAATGGCGCTGCATTTTTCCGAAGCCGAATTTCGCCAACGGCAACAGGCGGTCTGCGCGCGCATCGCCGAGGCCGGGCTCGACGGTCTGCTGATCTTCCGACAAGAGAGCATGTATTACCTGACCGGCTACGACACGTCGGGCTACACCATGTTCCAGGGGATGTATCTGGGCGCGGACGGGCGGATCGCGCTGCTGACCCGCTCGGCCGACCGGCTGCAGTCGCGCATTACCTCGGTGATCGAGGATATCCGCATCTGGGCCGACCGGGACGGTGCCTCGCCGGGCGATGACCTGCGCGCGATGATCACCGACTATGACGCCCGCGGAAAACGCATCGGGGTTGAATATCACGCCTACGGCCTGACCGCCCAGCGCGGGCGGATGGTCGACGCGGCCATGGCCGGGTTCTGTGAGTTGGAGGACGCCTCCGACATTGTGCGCCTGGTGCGGCTGATCAAAAGCCCGGCCGAGCTCGACTATGTGCGCAAGGCCGGTGCGCTTTGCGACCAGGCCTGGGCAATCGCCAACCGCGATACGGTGCCGGGCGCGTTCCTAGGCGAGATATACGGGCGAATGATGCACGCGATCATGGCCGGCGACGGCGACCCCTCCGCCAGCCGCTGGCCCATGGGCGCGGGCGAGGAAGCGATGATGGTGCGCTACCATACGGGTAAGGAGACAGTGGCACCGCAGGACCAGGTCCAGCACGAATTCGCCGCCGCCTACCGCCACTACCATGCCTGCGCCATGAGCGTGGTGGTGACCGGCAACGCCTCGCCCGATCAGCTTTCCATGTTCTCGGCCGCGCGCGACGCGCTGGAGGCCTGCCGCGAAGGGTTGCGGCCGGGCGTCACCGTCGGCGAGGTCTTTGACCGGCATAAGGCGACGCTCGACCGCGCGGGCTACGGTCACGCGGCGCTCAATGCCTGCGGCTACTCGCTGGGGATCGCGTATCCGCCGACCTGGATGGATTGGCCGATGCTCTGGACCGGGAACCCCCAGGTGATCGAGCCGGGCATGGTCTTTTTCGTCCACATCATCCTGCTCGACGACCGGCCCGGGCTGACCATGAGCCTGGGCGACACCTCGATCGTGACCGAGGGCACGGCAGAACAGGTGACCCACGCACCCCTAAAGCTGGTCGTGAATTGATGTGCCGTCCCGTGCCTGGCGCCTCAGGATCCACGCACTGAAGATAGGTACCGCGAGCAGGACGAAGATAATCCGGGCCAAGTGATGCACCGCCACGAAGCCTGGATTGGCGTCGATGGCCAGCGCGATCAGGCTCATCTCGGCCACACCGCCCGGAGCATAGGCCAGCAACGCCACCAGGAAGTCCTGGCCTGTTAGCGCCGCGGCCGGCAGGGCAAAGGCGCCCGAGACCATCATCAGCACCATGGTGCCACCGAACGAGACCGCACCAAAACTGAGGAGCCGTTTGACGGTCACGCCGCCGAACCGCGTGCCGATCGACGATCCGGTCACGACCAGCGCCACCTCGACCAGCTGGTGCGGCAACACCCCCTCGACCACGCCCGCCAGCCGCAGCCCGGCGCTCGCCAGCAAAGGCCCGACCATATACGGGATCGGCAGATTCAGTTTCTGCATCCCCCACATGGCGGCGAAGGCCGCGACCAGCAGGATCGCCAGGTCATCGAGCGCAATCAGAGCGTGAACGGCATACTCGGTCCCGTCCGGCGACGGATAGTCGAGCAGCCCGAAGGCAATCAGTGGAGCCATGCAGACGACGATCGCGACCCGCATCGATTGGGCCAGCGCCACGTTGCGCTCGTCCGCTCCCAGCGCGCCCGAGATCACCACCACCGCGATCACACCTCCTGGGATCGAGGAGCAGATCGCGGTCATCTTCGCCTCGCGCGCCAGATACCGGTAATAGAGATAGGCGATGGAGGCGGCGACCGGCACATAGAGCAACGCGCCCGCGATCGAGATCGGCCATTGCATGAGTTCGCCGACCCGGACGCCCTCGAAGCTTTCGCCCAGGAAGAGCCCGATCAGGATCAGGAAGACCGCCCGCACCCAGATCGGCACGTCGATCGGCGCCCCGCCGACACGTGCGATCATCGTGAAGAACAAGGCCCCCAGCATCCAGGCCAGCGGCACGTCGAAATAATTGGCGACCGCGCCGCCCACGGCCCCCAGCGCCAGGCCCAGGCCCAGTTTGCGCAGGCTCGGGCCGGAGAGGCGCTCGGCCCAGCTATCGCTCAAACGCCCTTCTCCGGCATGTTCTCTGGGGTCATCAATTCGGCCTCGGCGCCGTCCCGGAGCGCGGTGTAAAAGCATGTACGCCGGTTGGTGTGGCAGGCAGGGCCGGTTTGCTCGACGATCAGCAGAAGGCAATCGCGGTCGCAATCGACGCGCATCTCGATCAGGCGCTGGATGTGCCCCGAGGTCTCGCCCTTCTTCCAGAATTCCCGGCGCGAGCGCGACCAATAGGTGACCCGGCCGCTGGCCAAGGTCTCGGCCACCGCGTCCGCGTTCATCCAGGCCATCATCAGCACCTCGCCGGTCGCCTGGTCCTGGGCAATGGCCGGGATCAGGCCCTGGTCGTTGTATGTCAGCGCGGCTGGATCGAAGGCGGCCATGGCGTCTGTCCTTGCGTTTCGGCGCAGCCGAGGGGTTTTCCATCCGCACGTCAAGAGCTATCTAGCCCTTTGCCTTGAGTGATCACGGCTGCGATCAGGAGGTGGCATGACCGCCGTCCAGGAAGACCTGATGAAGCTCTATTCCCAGCGCATCCTGGCGCTGGCGGCCGCGATTCCGCATATCGGGCGGCTTGAGAATGCTGAAGGGTCGGCGATGAAACGCTCGCCCCTTTGCGGCTCGACCGTGACAGTGGACGTGCGGGTCGAGGACGGCAAGATCGCGGACTTCGCCCAGGACGTTAAGGCCTGCGCTTTGGGCCAGTCCTCGGCTTCGGTGCTGGGGGCCAACGTGACCGGCCGGACCCGGGCCGAGATCGAAGCGGGCCGCGATCAGCTGAAGGCCATGATCAAGGATGGCGGCCCGACCCCCGACGCACCCTTCGACGAGCTGGAAGTGCTGCGCCCGGCCCAGGACTACAAGAACCGCCACGCCTCGATCCTGCTGGCTTGGGAGGCGACGCTGGCGGCGATGGACGAAGCCGGCGCTTGACAATCCGCGCCAAGCTGTAGCGCAGTTCCGGTCAATCGCAGCCGCCGCAAAAGCTGAATAGGGCCACTGTTGAAAGCGCTTCCGCTAGCGATGTTCTGGCTGCTCGGGCTCATCTGGGGCAGCAGCTTCATCTATATGAAGATGGCGTCCGAACTGATCTCGCCTTCCCAGATCGTGCTGCTGAGGGTCTTGTTCGGTCTTCTACCGATCGCGCTCTATGCCCATGCCATGGGTGCGTTGAAATGGACCCACGCCAGGCATCTTGGGCACTTCCTGGTAATGGCGGTGATTGGGACGATCGCGTATTATTACGGCTTCGCAAGGGGGTCCGCCCTGCTGCTCTCAGGCGTCGCGGGCGCACTAAGCGGGCTGACGCCGATCTTGTCGTTTCTGCTGGCGCTGCTGATCCTGCGGGAGGAGAAGGTCTCGGCAACCCGGATGGCCGGAATCGCCATCGGGTTTCTGGGCGTCCTCGCAATCGCCCGGCCGTTCAACGAGGACATTGCCACGACGAATCTCGAGGGCGTCTTCTTCAACATGATCGGCTCGGCCGGTGTCGGCGCCTCGTTCGTCTATGCGAAGAAGTATCTGATGCCGCTTGGGATCCCCGCCTCGGCCCTGATCACCTACCAGCTGGGCTTGAGCCTGCTGATCCTGGGCGTGGCCATTGATCTGGACGGGATCGGGAACATCTGGAGCGACGTCTATGTGGCGGCCGGTCTCGTTCTGGGCCTCGGGGTCGTCGGCACCGGCGTAGCCTATATCATCTACTACTTCATCATTGACCGACTGGGCGCCGTCTCGGCCGCATCGGCCGCCTATATCCCACCGGTAGTCGCGCTGGCCATCGGCGTCGTGCTGGTCGGCGAGAATGTCGATCAGTGGGAATATGCCGGCGCTGCACTGATCCTTGCGGGCGTGATTCTGGTGAACCGGAAGACCGCCGCGAGCGGGACGTCCCAGCGCGATTTACCGACGCCTGATGAGGGCATCCACCTGGATAGCCGGGTCGAGCCCGGCAATCCGCGAAGAAACTGACTCAACCCAAACGAAAACTGCTTCAAAACGGCCAGAACACCATGATCGCCGGAATTCCCGCCCCCAGCACGATCAGCTCCAGCGGCAGGCCCATCGGCCAATAGTCGCCAAACTTGTAGCCCCCCGGCCCCAGGATCAGGGTGTTGTTCTTGTGCCCGATCGGCGTCAGGAAGGCGCAGGAGGCCGCCACCGCCACCGCCATCAGAAAGGGGTCGGGGTTAACGCCCAAGGTGTTCGCCATGTCGATGGCGATGGGCGCCGCGATGATCGTCGTCGCCGTGTTGTTCAAGACATCCGACAGCGTCATGGTGACGGCCATCAGCATAGCCAGGATAGCCCAGGCCGGCAGTCCCTCGGTCACCGAGACGATCGCGCCCGCGATCAGGCCGGTGCCGCCCGCCTGCTCCAGCGCGGCCCCCAGCGGGATCATCGAGCCCAGCAGCACCACGACCGGCCATTCCACCTGGCTGTAAACCTCGCGGATCGGCACGATCCCGCTCAGCACATACGCGACGACC
>Ga0224508_10000109_pt1 | contig 86126 bp, 82 predicted proteins | sample SF_Jan12_sed_USG_4_FD_170157 | JGI IMG/M metagenome (GOLD analysis project Ga0224508, IMG submission 170157) | Sediment microbial communities from San Francisco Bay, California, United States - SF_Jan12_sed_USGS_21 | ecosystem: Environmental > Aquatic > Marine > Sediment | place: USA... | reverse complement strand
GGTGCTGGCGGCATGGGCATGGGCGGTGCTGGCGGCATGGGCATGGGCGGTGCTGGCGGCATGGGCATGGGCGGTGCTGGCGGTACGATGCCTCCTCCTCCTCCTCCTCCACCGCTGCCGGAGATCGAACCCGAGATCGACCCCGACGTCGACCCCGCTCTCGAGCGTGCATACGACGTGCAGCAAGAGATTCTGCGCACCATCCAACAGCGCTTCGTCGAGAGCAATTACAACTTCAAGCTGCTCGTCCGCGAGATCGTCTTGAGCCCGTACTTCCGTGCGGCAAATGCGAGTCCGCTGACGGCGGAGATGGAGGTCGAGCTGTCGACCTTCGGAACGGCGCGACTTCTCACGCCGGAGCATCTGAACCGAAAGATCGAGGCCACGACGGGAATCCGTTGGCGGCAACGACCCGATCGGGCGGACTATCTACGGGACCAGTACCGCATCTTCTATGGCGGTATCGATTCGGATCTCGTGACGCAGCGTGTCACCGAGCCGAATGGAGTCATGGCGAGCCTTGCGCAGCGCATGGCCTACGAGGTCGCGTGCTCCGCCGTTCCGTATGACTTCTCGAAGTCCCCGAACCAGCGGCTCTTGTTTCCCGGCATCGACCGCAACGTTGCAATCGATGGTGGCGCGGACCAAGTGCGCGCTGCAGTTCAGCACCTCCACGCGCAGCTTCTAGGAGAGAGCTTGGCGGCGAACGACGCAGAGATCGATGCGACGATGGTCGTGCTGACGGAGGCATACAACCTCGGCCGGAATGGCTTGGCGACTGGCGCGGTCTCGGAAGAGCTCGCAGATCCCTGCCGCCTCAACGACGACCGAATGACGGGAGATTCACTCCCGAATGATCGGCGTATCAACCAGGACCCTGACTACACCGTGCGCGCCTGGATGGCGGCGGTGAGTTATCTCCTTTCCGATTACCGATACCTTTACGAGTGAGGGAGGACTAGCTGTGGATCGTCGAGACTTCTTACGCATCGCTAGCTGGGCCGGGTTGACTTGTGTGATGCCCGCAGTGGTCGACCCGCTGCGCGCTACGGCCCAAACGAGCGCCACCGGATATTCCGGCACGTACTGGATCTTCATGCACGCCGGCGGCGGATGGGACCCGACTCACCTGTGCGACCCCAAGGGACGGACAAACGAGAACGAGAACGATCCGATGGGGCGCTTCCTGAAGAGCGACATTCGAACGGCGGGCAACATCAACTACGCGCCCCTTGGCGGCGATATGACGGCGCTCGACGCGTTCTTCCAGAACCACTATCAACGCCTGCTGGTCATCAACGGGATGGACACCGGCACCAACGGTCACGACCAGGGGACTCGCGGAACCTGGAGCGGACGAACCGCCGAAGGCCATCCGCCGATCGGTGCCTTGATCGCGGCCACCCACGGACCAAATCTGCCGATGCCGCTGATCGGTTACGGTGGGTATCTCGATACCCAGGGCGTGACCAACGCGGTGCCGCTTGGCGATGGTGGTCTGCTGCACAACCTCGCCCACCCGTCGCGCCCCGATCCCACCGGGTCGGAAGACAACTACTTCGGTCATCCCGACATCCCGGCGGTGGTACAACGGGAGCAGCAGCTCAGGCTGCTCCGAATTCAGGGCCAGCAACGCTTGCCGCGCATCTGGGCAGGCCAAAATGAGCTTATGCTTGCGCGTTTGGGTCAGGACGACCTCAAGCGTGTATCCGATTCGCTCCCCGATGAGTTCGCCGACGGCCAGCTTCAGCGGCAGATCCAAGTTGCGCTCGCCGCGTACTCGGCAGGCCTGTCGGTCAGCGTCAGCGTCAGCCGGGGTGGCTTCGATACCCACGGCAACCACGACCAGAACCACCTGCCAAACCTCATCGACTTCGTCAACGCGGCCGAGTTTGCAATGCAAGAAGCGGAGAGGATGGGGATCGCTGACAAGGTCGCCGTCGTGATGGGCTCGGACTTTGGCCGCACACCTGGCTACAACGGTGGCAACGGCAAGGACCATTGGCCGATCAGCAGCATGATGATGATGGGCCCGGGAATCCCCGGAAACCGTGTCATCGGCGGAACTGACGACCGACATGGACCGCTGCTCATCGATCCCACGACGCTCGCGGTGCAGGGGCCGCCGGACACTTCCCAAGGCACCCGCCTCGGCATCGAGCACGTACATCGTGCGCTGCGAGACTTGGCAGGCGTACCGGACAGCTTCAAGGCTGCGTACCCGCTCGCGGGCGAGGACCTGCCCATCTTCGTCTAGAACGCCGCGCCACCACCGAAGAGCAGGCCCCACACCTGATCTTTGTCAAACGCGAAGCCCCCCGGGTTGTCGAGGTTGATGACTACACCGAGGGAGCCAAAGGCGTCGTCTGAGCCGAATCGAAGGTAAGGCTCGACGGCGAGCTGCGTCCGTTGCTCTGGGATTTTCGGAAGGATCACTAGAGTGAAACGCGCGCCGACGCGCAGCCACTTCACGGCCTGGTAGCCCATCATCGCACCCATCTGAATCACGGCGTCGTGGCGCTGGTTCGGGTTCCGATCACTGATCTTGAGCATGACGCCGGCCGCAAGGTCGGCACCCCAAAGAAAGCCGCTCGGCTTCCGGCGTTCGAAGGCCATTGGGAAGATCACGCTGACCGAGTGCGGATCCCACAGCCAATACATGGTGTTTCCGCGCACGCGCGCCGCAAGCGCATACGCTGTGGCTGCTGTCAGCTGGGCCTGCGTGACGCCCTCGTCGGGTAAACGCGCGACGGGTATCGTCACGCCTAGGCCAAAGCGGTACGAGAATTGTCCCTTGACGCCCTGGTAGTAGAACGCGACCCAGGGATTGCCCGCACGAAACGAATTGTCGGCGTCGTCCTGGCCGTCGAGGTTCACGTAGGAAAGGCCCCACGCCGCATCGAGCAGCCAATGCTTCGCCAGTTGAAGGCGGAGCTCGAACAGCGGGCTCAGAAGACGCGCCTTGGCGTCGCCCTCAATACCCCCGGCAAAGAACGCGAGCTCGCCGAGAAGCTGGAAGCGCTTGCTGTGTGCGTTGGCGCCTTCATCCAAGCTGTTGGGCTCATTGGGAAACGCGCGCGCCTCAGCTGGCGACAACCATGCCGCAGCCGCCAACAACACAGCCACAGCTCCCCAACCCCGAAGAAAAGCCATCTTTCAACCCCCAATGAAAAAGGGGACTGTCCCCTTATTCTGGTTTCAATATAAGCAGGCGAGGTTGGGCGAGCCCACTGTTCCGTCGAGAGTGGAACGGCAGATCGTGGTTGTGATCGCGCGTTCAGGCGCCCCACCCAGGCCGAAGACGAGTACTATGTCGGCGAGGAGGTCAGCACACCTCGCAGTTTGGCTGAACGCTGGCGCAGAATGATGGAACCCAGCTCCAAGGCGACACCTGACGAAATTCGGAAGCGCATCCGCAGTGAGCACTACCGGATCGCAGAACAGCTCGCTCGCGTCGAGGCCCTCACCGATGAAGCGAGTCGAGGCGATCCGGCGACGATCATCGCGTTGCGTCAACAGCTTCAGACGTTGGGGACGACCTTGCACGATCACCTCCACTACGAAGAGTACAGCCTTCCGTCTCTGACTCAACACGGCAAAGCCGCAGACGAAGCTGCGGAGATGATGCGCCGCGAGCATCAGGCACAGAGGGAATTGCTCGACGGCGTCATTCACGATCTCGACGAGACCGCGGTGGGGGAGAAGCTTGTCGTCGGTGTGCGCGAGTTGGCGCGGGCGATTCGTGACGACATGGAGCACGAGGAACGGGAGCTGCTGAGCAAACCGCAACCTGCCGAGGAACCGCGCAAATGAAGATCATGTACAACGAATCGACCTGCAACCGCTACGGCGTCTGCGTCGAAGAAGCTCCGGAAGTCTTCTCCTTTGCCGAAGACGGAAGCCTCGTGATCGCCACTTACCAACCTCCCGAAGAGATCCAGGACAAAGTGCGCGATGCGTGCATGATGTGCCCCACCCAATCCCTCCAAGTAGAAGAAGAATAATTCTACGGAAGCCGGGTGAGTAGCTTGGTCGTGAGCATACGTGACGTTGCGATGATGGGGGTCATCGTGTGACTCGATGCACTGGTTGGAAAAACCGAGGAATCGAAGACATAGATGCCTCGAGTGCCATAGACCTTGCCGTCGAGGTCAGCTCCACCATCTCGTTCCGATGGAGCCATTCGTACAGTGCCTTGTTGGTGTGCGCTGATCAGCGGAGCTGACGCCGGGGCAAACGTGATATCGCGTGCCTCCTTCGCCTCGCCGGTGGAGCGGATGACGAGTGGACGCGCGGTCGGGACGACGACGCGGGTCGCGCCTGCCTCGAGATAGATGCGTGCCGTGTTGTAAACCGCCTCGCGGAGTCGCTCTTGGTGGTCCGGGCGCTGTGCGTACTGAATGATCAGTCTTCCATCTTGCCCTACCTCCACTTGCCCAGACGGCTGATCGGGGGCCAGGAGGAGCGATGCTGCCATGCGGTTGTACTGCGCCATGTCCTGCATGCCGTCGGCCCCCGAAAGCGGAAGCAAGGTCGAGACGATCCCCGGGGTGCCCATGATCCCCTCGATCCGATAGCCCCACAAACCAAGGTCCTCGTTGTCTTCCTGCTCGAACTCGGTCACCGCGTACGACTGGGGCACGAGCTCGAACGCGTCGATTTCCTCTTCGAAGAAACCGATGACGGGCAACTGGGGCTGAAGCATGAGATTTCGGCCCACGTGCTCGTTGCCGATCCCCGACCTTAAGAAAAGCTGTGCCGATGCGATCGCATTGGCCGCCACGATCACGACTTTCGCCCGAACGGTGAGCTCCCCCTGCTCGTGATAGCCGAGCGGATCGAGGGTGCGCACGCAAAGCTCTTTGAGCTCTTTGCCCGAGTGGCGGATCTCGACGGCCCGAGCGCGTGTGAACACCTGCGCCCCTGCGGCGATCGCCTTCGGCAGCGCCACCATCCTCGGGTTGCGTTTGGCATGCACGGGACAACCGATGAGACAAGTGCCGAGCCCCTGACAGCCAACCCGATTGTGCATCATGACGTCACCGCGATAGCCGAGGGCCTCGGCACCGATTCGCAGCTTGTTGTTGGCGCTATTGACGAGGCTCTCGGGGATGCGGCTCGCAGAGAGATCGTCGAGGGCATCTTCTTGAAACGAACCAAAATGGCTCGGCGCGAAATCCTCGAGCCCGTACTTGTCGGCCCAGTGCGCCATTACGGGCTCGGGAGTCGGCACGACGTCGCAGGCGTTGATCACACCGCCGCCGCCGAGCACCCGCCCCTGGAGCACGCTGACGGAGAGATCGGAGGTCGCTCGGCCTCCGCGGTCCATGTAGAGTTGATCGTACATGTCGCGGTCGCGTTGGTTGCGCTCTACCCCCACCAAGTCCCGGCCCTCTTCGAGCACGACGACTTCATGACCTGCCTCGGCCAATAGACGGGCCGCGGTGGCTCCGCCGCAACCCGATCCGACGATGCAGATCTCAGTAGTGACGGCATCCGGGATCAAGTCCTTCGACAGATCGGTGATGGCCACGCTCATTGCCTCACGCTCCGACCGCGGAGCAGGGATGGCCCCGGATACCCGATGAAAGGCCAGACCGCTTCGTGATCGAAGAAGACCAGGTTGAAGAACTTTCGCATGGCCACGCTGACCTGGCGCCTGAGAAGGCTATCGCTGGTGGCCCAGGCGTTCCAATGCGCCAGGCGCGATTCGCGATCGAGTCGCGAAAAGGTGGAAACTCGCCGATCGAAGACGAGGGGACCGAACTCGATCAACACCAACGCTTTCTTGAGATCCTTCACGTTGTGTTCGGGCTCACCGGTCAAGAACTCGTCGAAGGCGCGCGGAAGGTCCATCGACTCGGCGTCGATCGGGATGGCATCGGTACGGGGGAACATGATCTCGACGAGACTCTTGAGGGTCTGGTATTCGTGGGCGTCGAGAAACTGCAGACCCCCCACCTTGGGCGCGCGCCCTCTCAAGAGGAGCAGGCCTCCGCCGCCGGCCCCTAGCAATGCGCCACCTGCAAGCAAGCTGGCCTTCAGGAACCTTCGCCGTGAGAGAAAACCGAAGAGCCCTTCGCGCGCACTCTGTTCGCCCTCGGGGACGGCCATGTTTAGTCTTCTTGCACACTCCCATGCTATAGAAAACCCATGGGCGGTAGCAGCGACGAAATGGCCGCATTTCGACGACTGCAAACCCAGCTCGCCGCACGCTGGGAGCTGATCAACAGCAAAGGTCCCGAAGCTCGCGACATCGTCGTCGTTCCATCCCTGTCGCTCGACGGGATCGAGTCGGTCTCGATCGACGGCGTGCTGCATTACGAGGAGCGGATGCTGTTCGTATTGAATCTCTTGCGGCGGCCGCGCGCAAGGGTGGTCTATGTGAGCTCGGCACCGATCCACCCGGCCGCCGTCGACTACATGCTGTCACTGATCAGTGGGATCCCCAACGAGCACATGCGCCGGCGTTTGACGATGATCTCACTCTACGACAACTCTTTAGTTCCGTTGTCCCAGAAGATCCTCCAACGACCTCGTCTTCTCGAGCGCATTCGGCAGTGCATTCGGCCGGAACAGGCGATGATGACCTGCTTTACCGTGTCGGAAGCGGAACGCAGCCTCGCGACGGCGTTGGACGTTCCACTCTATGGCGTCGATCCAGCCCTTCTGTGGCTTGGGACAAAGAGCGGTTCGCGCAAGGTCTTTCGCGAAGCTGGGGTTCCCTTACTGCCGGGGGCCGAGGATCTCCAAAGCGAGCGAGAGGTCGTCGATGCCGTGGATGAGCTCTGGTCCGAAGATCCCGCGCTCGAGCGGGTCGTGGTGAAGCACAACACCGGGTTCAGCGGCCAAGGCAACGCTGTCCTGGACCTCCATGACCTCGCGCAGGTGTCTCCACGGAGCGACACGAGTCGCGAAGGACGAGAGCAGGCATTGGCAGATGCGCTACCCCACATGCGCTTCGTCGATACCGGTCAAACCTGGAAGACGTTTGTGGAGAAACTCGAACGCGAAGGCGGCGTGGTCGAAGCATTCGTGGACGCTCCAGACAAGCGAGCTCCGAGCTGCCAGTTGCGAATCTCACCCTCAGGCGGTGTCGACCTCCTTTCCACACATGACCAACTCGTCGAAGGCCAAGACGGCCAAGTATACGCCGGGTGCCGGTTCCCATCTGACGCTGCCTATCGAATGGTGATCCAGCAAGATGCTCAACGGGTCGCCGCAGTTCTTCAAGCCAAGGGGGCGGTTGCGCGCCTTGCGGTCGACTTTCTGTGTGTGCAAGGAGACGACGGCACCTGGCAGCACTACGCCATCGAAACCAACCTGCGAATGGGTGGCACAACGCACCCCATGATGCTCTTGCGAATGATGACCGATGGGAGATATGACCCCGATACCGGGCTCTATCTCACCCCGCGAAACGAGCCCCAGTTCTACGTGGCAACCGACTCGATGCGCTCAGACCGGTATCGGGGCCTTCTCGTCGAAGATCTCCTCGACATTGCCGCGGTCAATGGCTTGCACTATCAGGCGTGGTCCGAGTCAGGCGTGTTGTTTCATTTCACCGGGGCGCTGAGCGAATTCGGAAAGTTCGGCATTACGGCCGTCGGCAAGAGTCCGGCCGAAGCAGATCGTTGGTTCAACGAGACCAGACAGGTGCTAGACCGCGAGACGGAGAAACGAAGTTGTTCATAGAAGAGCTCAAGGACGGCGTGGTGAAAGTCTCGGCAACCGAGGATTGCCCGAGACCATATATCGGGGTCTGCGGCTCGATGCATGGAAACGAGCCCTGCGGTGGCAACGCCATCGAGCGCATCACCCAAGAGCTCAAGGACGGTGCGCTTCGACCTGGCGACGGGACCCTGTTCTTGATTCTCGGCAACCCCGAGGCGATAACACAGGGCTGCCGACACACGCCGGAAGGAGACGATCTCAATCGCCTATGGGACTTCTCGTTCACCGAGTCACTGCGCCAAGAAGCATGGGGGTATGAGCATCACCGAGTGCTCGACCTTAAAGAAGTGCTCGGTGAATTGGATGTCTTCCTCGACCTTCATTCGGCCGCGACTTCGACCCCGCCTTTCGCCGTGAGCAATGGCGTGACGGTGGTCGACGACGTCGCCAAGCGAATCGGTGTTTCTTTTTTGGTGCAGAGCTGGTACGGGCTCGCGGACAAAGTGATCATCGGCTTCCTCCGGCTTGCAGGCGTGCCCGCGCTTTCAGTCGAATGCGGGGCGCACGACGACCCTGAGATATCCGACAAGGCTTACCGGATCGCGATCAGCTTCTTGCAGGTCACCGGCGCGCTGAGCGACCGAACCGAGCGGGAGGGGAACAATGTGCGTACCGTGCACGTCGTCGAAACGATCACCAAGCCGAGCGCCGAGTTCCGCTTCGGCTCACCGTGGACTGGGTTCCAAGAGCTCGAGCCGGGCGTTCTCGTCGGACGCGACCGAGTCACGGAAATTCGCGCCACTCGACGATGCTACGCCGTCTTACCGAACGAAAGCGTCGAAGTAGGCGATGACGTAATCTATCTCGCGGTGGATGCCTAGTCTTGGTTGAGCATTCCGCATCCCACACGATCGGAAGGCGCGCGTGGATCGTCGGCCGGGGGGGATAGGTCTGGAAGCGCAGCACCGGAGCGAAGCACCTCCATCGCCCGGTGAGTGGACATGAAGATGCGACCTTCGGCTGCGAGCTTCTCGAGAAGACCGGTCCGGTGAAGAACGTCGCGGACAGGGCCTTTGACGCGCGTCAGCACGAGCTTAATTCCGACTGATGCGAGCTCATCGTTGAGCTCGGCCAGGGTTGCTGCGGCAGCGGAGTCGAGCTGATTGACGCCTGCCGCCTCGAGAACGATGTAGCGTACGGGCGATTCAGCATCTGCGATCACGCCGCGCACCGTCTCCTTCAAAAAGCTCACATTGCCGAAGTAGAATTGCGCGTCGATGCGAACGAGCACGATGCCAGGCGCTTGTTTGGCGTGGGGATGGCGGGCAATGTTCAGATAGGTCTGCGACTCCGGAATTCGGCCGAGGACCGCGAAGTGAGGGCGGGTCGTGCGTACTAGAAACAACAGCACCGACGCCCCGATGCCGACCAGGATCCCGTACTGGATCCCGAGAGACAAGGTCGCGACGAACGTGAGAACGAGAAGGGCGAAGTCCTCCCGTTTGACCCGGAAGATCTCCATGGCCCCACGAATGTCTATCAAGCCCAGCACCGCCGCGATGATCACCGCGCTCAGGGCAGCGTTCGGCAGGTAATAGAATGCCCCGGTGAAAACCAGGAGGGTGACGATGACGACCCCTGCGGTCACGATCGCAGCCAGCTGGGTGCGGGCGCCAGCTCGTACGTTGACCGCGGTCCTCGAGAACCCGCCCGCAATCGGATAACCACCAGTGAAGCCGCCCGCGACGTTCGCGAACCCGAGTGCGATGAGCTCGCGGTTGGGCAGGATGTCATAACGATGGACGGTGGCGAATACACGGCCGACCGAAATCGCTTCCATGAACGACACCAAGGCGATCGTGGCCGCCAACGGCAGCAAGTCGGCAAGCAGCACCGGATCGATCTTGGGGACCTGCATGCCAGGAAGCCCCGCGGGCACGGCGCCCACAATCGCAACACCGGCTTCTCCCAGCCCAAGCCCCCAAACCGCAAGAGTGGCAACGGCTACAACGAACAGGGCCCCCGGGAAGCGAGGCCATTTCGCTCTGAGGATCAGCAGCGCCGCAACGGACGTAACCCCGACTGCAATGGTCGGCCAGGACCACGTGGCGAGTTGTTCGAGGCTTTTCCAGACGACCAAGTGCACGTGATGGGTTCGTGGAAGCTCGACGCCCAAGAGGTGCCCAAGCTGACTCCCTGCAATGATGAGCGCAGCGGCGGAGGTGAAGCCACTCACGACCGGGCGGGAGAGAAAGTTGACCAAGAAACCTGCCCGCAAGAACCCGAGCCCAGCCTGCACCACACCCACCATCACCCCGAGGGCAGCTGCGATCACGACGTAAGTTTCGGTGCCGACGGTCGCAATGGCACCAACGCCCGCAGCCACCAAGATCGAATCCATCGCGACCGGACCCACCGCCAAGTGTCGTGACGTGCCGAGCGCGGCGTAGACCAGCAGCGGAGCCAACGCCGCATACAGACCATGGATCGGCGGAAGCCCCGCGAGCATCGCGTAGCCCATCGCTTGCGGGATGAGCATCACCGCCGTCGTCAGCCCCGCGATGGTGTCCGCCCCTAGATCACTCCGCTGATAGGCTGGGAGCCAACGGAGAATGGGCACGGCTGGCACCGACTGCGTCATCCGTCGATCACGGGGCTCGTCTCACGGGCCGCGGCTTCCTCGATCCGTGCCTCTCTAAGCCTCGTGAAGATCTGGTAGGCGCCCACTCCAACCAGCATGGCCGCGCCGAAAATCAGCGCCTCCTGAGACCGCGCGCCGACTGAGGTGAACGCCGGGCCCGGACAATATCCACCAAGCCCCCAACCGACTCCGAACAACGCCGAGCCCGAAACCAGACGCCAATCGATGTCCTTTCGAGTCGGCAAAGAGAACGACGAAGCCCAAATCGGGCGATGCCACCGCTTGACGACCGCGCGATAGATCGGGGTGTACACCAACAGCGCGCCTGCCATCACGAAGCCGAGGCTCGGGTCCCAGTTACCGGCGAAATCGAAGAACCCGACGATCTTGGCGGGCTGAGTCATTCCGGAGATGGCAAGTCCGATGCCAAACGACAGGCCTCCGAGAAACGCTCCGACCTTGATTTTCATACGGCACCCCCGAGGATCTCGTTGACGATAAACACGGTGATGGCGGCGGTCGCCATGAACGACAGCGTGGCGACGCTGGATCGTTTCGAAAACCGCCCGATCCCGCAGACGCCATGCCCGCTCGTGCAACCGCTTCCGAGCTGGGTGCCGATGCCGACGGCCAAGCCAGCAGCGACCAACGCGAGGCTGGTACGATCGATCTCGACTCGGTATGCTTCGGGATAGAACCAACTCCCGAGCACGCCGGCCGTGAAGAGGCCCGCGAGGAACATGATGCGCCACGTGACATCACCGGGTTGCCTGCGGAAGATGCCTCCAGCGATTCCGCTGATTCCGGCGATGCGCCCGTGGAACATGAGTAGACCGGCAGCGGCTGCGCCGATCAGTAGGCCCCCAAGCGTCGATGCGACTGGTGTGAATGAATCCATGGCTCAACTACAAAGCACCAGGCGTGCCAAAGGTACAGCAGGTGCTTCGCCCGACATTGCGGGCTTTTTGGCCTCTGGACTGTTTCAAGGATGGTTGCACCGCGAGTCAGACTGTTTCATTCGATGTTTCAACATGTTTCAACAAGAGCTTAGAAAGCCGTTAAATCATATGGTTAGCATTGGTACGCACGTTGCAGTAGATATGGGCTGAGGGGCTACCGCCGCAGCGTACCCCACGCTATCCCCTAGGAGGTATCCGATGCTGCTTCGCCAACTCTTCGATCACGAAACCTGGACCTACACCTATCTCATTGGCGACGAGGAGTCGGGTAAGGCCGTGCTGATCGACCCGGTCGTCGATCAAATCGAACGCGACATCCAACTCCTCGATGAGCTCGGGCTCGAGCTCGTCTACACGATGGACACACACGCCCACGCCGATCACATCACGGCATCGGGGCTTTTGCGGGAGCGGCTCGGCAGTAAGGCCGTGGTAGGCGCAAACGCGGGTGCGGTCTGCGCAGACGTGCTCGTCGAAGACGGTAGCACATTAGAGGCAGGCGGTCTGAAGTTCGAAGTCCGTTCAACCCCGGGACACACCGATGGGTGCGTCACGTACGTCACGTCGGATCACAAGAACGCTTTCACCGGCGACGCGATCTTCATCCGTGGGACGGGTCGCACTGACTTTCAGCAGGGTGATCCACAGAGGCTCTACCGATCGATCCACGACAAGATCTTCACCCTCCCCGATGACACGATCATCTGGCCCGGCCACGACTATCGAGGGCGGACATTCACGACCGTCGGCGAAGAAAAGAAGTTCAACCCAAGGGTCGGCGACGGCAAGAGCGAGGCCGAGTTCGTGGAGATCATGAACAGCCTCCACCTGCCGACTCCGAAGAAGCTTCACGAAGCGGTGCCCGCAAACCTCCATTGCGGCCTGGTCCCCGCGGCATCGATGTCCGGCGATCCGCTTCCGGAGCGAGGCTGGGCCGCCATCGAGCGAACTCCAGAAGGGGTCCCCGAGGTCACGACAGCATGGGTCGCACAAAACCGAGGGGGGATTCGAATGGTCGACGTCCGCGAGTTCGATGAAGCCGAGACCGATGGAGCGATCGAAGGCGTCGAGATCATCCCGATGGGCACGGTAGACGAGGCGTCCAAGGGTTGGGATCGCGAGGAGCCGGTTATCACCATCTGCCGGTCAGGCCGGAGATCCGGCCGCGTCGCCCTCGAGCTCGAGAAGCTCGGATTTAAGCGGATCGCCTCGATGCGGGGTGGAATGGTCGCCTGGAACAATCAGTAGGGCGCGCGCTTCAGTCGAGTAGGCCGTGCTGCTTCATCTTTCGCCAAAGCGTCGCACGGCTCATCCCGAGACTTTGGGCGGCCCGACCTCGGTGGCCGGCAGCGCGTTCCAACGCGACTGCAATGCGTTCGGCCTCGGGCGAGCCTGCACTCCCGCCTCGCGACCGCGGGAGATTCGCAAGACGCGGCCCCGGCTCTTCGCCGAGGAGCTCTGGGGGAAGATCGGACTCGGTGAGAATCGGTCCTTCTCCCATGGCGAAGGCGTACTCGATCACGTTTTGGAGCTCGCGTACGTTTCCCGGCCAGTCATAGCCCTCGAGGACCAATCTCCCGCCTGGCGATACACCCCGAATTTCACGCTCGCCTCGACTGCTCTGCGTCTCGATGAACTTGTCGACGAGCAGCATGATGTCGGAGCGACGCTCGCGCAGTGGCGGCAAGAACAGCGGTACGACCCTAATGCGGTACATCAGGTCCGCCCGAAACTCGCCGGCCTCGACCGCCTCGCGCAACGATCGATGGGTCGCCGATACGATCCGCACATCGACCGGCACCGGAGCCCTACCCCCAACGGGAATCACCGACTTCTCTTGCAGCACGCGTAGGAGCTTCGCCTGCAGATCGAGCGAAAGCTCCCCGATCTCGTCGAGGAAGATCGTCCCCGCGTCGGCAACCCGAAACTGCCCAGGGGAATCCTTGACGGCCCCGGTAAACGCGCCACGCACGTGACCGAACAGCTCGCTTTCGAGAAGCTGAGGCGGCAGCGCCGCGCAGTTGATCGCGACGAACGGTCCGTGACTGCGAGGCGACTCGAGGTGAATCGCTCTAGCCACCAGTTCCTTGCCAGTCCCTGTCTCACCTCGAACGAGAACCGTCACGTCGCGCCGAGCGACCCGCCCCACATCACGCAAGAGCGTCTTCATGGAAGGGTCACGCGTCCAGATTCCATGAACCTCCACCGCGTCGCTGTGCTGATCGCTGGCCCAAGAGTCCGCGCTCAGAGAAAGAAGCCACCCGATGCGGTCCTCGCCATCGAGCAGAGGCACCGCCCGCACTTGGATGTTGACCATTGCGCCATCTCGGCCAGGCCGCGGAACGTCGGCCGACACCGGCCGCCCCTCTGTCATCGCCTCCGCGATGGGTCGATGATCACTGGTGCCACAGAGGATCTTTGGAGCCGCTACTCCGATCGGTACGTTGGAACCGAGAAGCCCGGCTACATCGCCAGTGGCTGCAACGATCCGCAAATCGTGATCGAGCACGAGGGCGGGGCCGATCGCCTGTTCAAGCGCGAGCCCGAGCAGCGTTGCCGCGTCCGCTTTTGCCACGCCCTACTGTGCGAGATCCAACGCCGGATGTAAATCACTCCCGCGCGGCTTGGCTGATGCTAGCCTCCGCTGGTGCTCGACCTGATCACCGTGATCACGCTGGTGCTCGCGTGCTTCGCGACCGCGACGATCTCGGCGATCCTCGGGATGGCTGGAGGCGTGACGCTGCTGGGCGTCATGACCGCATTGCTGCCAGCGCGCGTGGTCGTCCCGGTTCATGGCGTCGTCCAGTTAGCATCCAACTGGACGCGCACCTGGGCGTTTCGCCGACACGTTCGCTGGTCGATCTTCTTCACATTCATGGTCCCAGCGGTGGTCGGTATCGCGATCGGAAGCCTGCTTTGGTCCGAGGCGAAGCTCACCTGGTTCCGCGCCTGGATCGGCGCGTTCATTCTCTTCTTCCTGCTATGGCGTCGATACAAGCCGACCCTCCGAAATCCTCCGGTCTGGTCCTACGGTGTTCTCGGGTTGGCGGCGGGCCTCCTGACCATCTTCGTCGGGGCGACCGGACCGTTTCTCGCGCCGTTCTTTCTGCGGGACGACTTCGACAACGAGCAGGTAATCGCCACCAAAGCGGTTTGCCAAACATGGCTCCATTTGCTGAAGATCCCCGCGTTCTTGGCGTTGGGGTTCGACTATGCTCCTTACGCGCCTCTCTTGCTCGCCCTGATCGCCGCAGTCATCGGGGGCACCTATTTCGGCAAGCACCTATTGAGCATGGTCTCGAAAGAGCGCTTCGTGCTTTGGTTCCAAGTGGTCCTGGCCATCTTGGCGGTGTACCTAATCATCTCGGCTGTGCGGAGCTGATGGTCTCATCGCGATCGTTTGCGCATGGCGGAGGCCCGAACCGCATCCCAGGCCGCGGGATCGATCGTAGAGACCGGGTCATCGCCGGCCAGGTGGCTCTCGAAGTACCGCAGGCTGTCGGTACCCCAGAATAGCTCGTCGCCGATGAGCATCGTCGGAACTCCAAACACCCCGAGCTCGATCGCTTCGGTCGTGACGTCCCTGAGACGCTGCTTGATGACCGGATCCTGAACACGCTCGAGCGCATTGGGTACCCCTACTTCGTTGCAGATGGCTCCGACGACCTCAGGAGAGCTGACGTCTCGCGCCTCAGCCCACGTCGCTGCAAAAAGCCGCGTTATCAATTTCAGGCGTCGTTCTTCGCCCATATCGAGCATCGTCACGCGCAACGCTGGAAGCGGATTGAAGGGATGGGAGAACGGTGGCTCGAAGGGCACGCCGAGGGTCGCGGCTCTCCGAACGCAATCCTTGAACACATAGGCTCTCTTTGGTGCAATCTCGCCGGGGCCTTTGTGACCGTGGTGATCGAGGAGCGCAGCCAGGAGCACGGGCGTGGGCTTGAGCTGAAGGGCGTGCCGCCGCGCGACCAAAGGAATTTCCTGCCATGCGAGGTAGCTGTACGGTGAGAGATAGTCGAAATAGAAGCGAAGCGTCTTACTCGACATGACCACGTGGCGCATAGCCACGATGGGACTACAACACAAGCAGACGCATGGGTCATGGGATTTGCTGACGAGGAGAGGGATCTCGACGAGACCGCGCGCAAGCTAGTCGCTTGGCTTGCCCCGAAGCTGTCGCTCCCAAGAGACAGCGTTCGCATCGAGAATTTGGAAGCGCCCCTAAGCACCGGGTTCTCGAGCGACACCCTCCTCTTCGACTTGACCTGCGCGAAGGACGGCAAGACACATGAGGAAGGCTTGGTCGCGCGGCTCGAGCCAGAGGAATACGTCATGTTTCCGACGTACGACATCGCGCTTCAAGCACGCGTGTTGCAAGGCCTCGAGAAAACCCCTGTACCGGTCCCCAAAGTGCGCTGGTTCGAACCGGACGTGTCGGTTCTCGGGGTCCCGTTCTACATCATGGAGCGCGTCGAAGGCCGCATCCCAAGCGACCACCCGCCGATGCATGATGAAGGCTGGATTGCCGAAGAGCTCTCCGAGAGCGAGCGCGAGAGGCTTTGGTGGAACGGCTTCGATGCCATGTGCGAAGTTCATGGTATTTCATGGCAGGGCCACTTCGACTTCCTTCTCGAGCCCGAGCGCGGCGAGACCCCACTCGAGCAGCAGCTCGACTACTACCAGGGCTACTTCCGTTGGGGCATGGCGGCATCGCGACATCCCGACATCGTGAAGGCCCTCGAATACCTGGAAGCCAACAAGCCGAAGAAGCAACCTCTCGCGTTGTGCTGGGGTGACTCGCGTCTCGCGAACCAAGTCTTCGACGGCCTCGAATGCGTCGCGCTCCTCGATTGGGAGATGGTGCGCCTTGGCGATCCGGTGCAAGACCTCGCCTGGTGGCTCGCGTCCGACCGATGCTTCACCGAAGGCCTCGAGCTCGAACGGCTTGCAGGCTTCCCTTCCGCCGCTGAAACGATCGCGCGCTGGACGGAGATCACGGGCTTCGACGTATCGAGCTTTGACTACTACACGGTACTCGCGCTAACACGCTTTTCGATGCAGATGGCGCGAGTTGGGCAGTACATGAAGAAGATCGAGATCATCGACGAAGAGAACGAGTTCGACGCCGAGAACCTGGCCTCGGTCACCCTGCGTCGTGCGCTCGCGGAGGTGCGGTGATGGGTCCGCTCGAGGGACTTCGTATCATCGAGATCGACGGCATCGGTCCTTGCCCGTTCGCCGGGATGATGCTCGCCGATCTGGGCGCGGAGGTGATCCGTGTTGGGCGTCCCGAGCCATCGCACCTGCAGGCTGCCTTCGACTTGCTCAGCCGCGGCAAGAAGAGCGTCGTCCTTGATTTGAAAAGCCCAGAAGGGACAAACGCCCTGCTCGAGATCGTGAAAACCGCGGACGCTCTGATCGAAGGCTTTCGACCCGGCGTCATGGAACGGCTTGGCGCCGGCCCCGAGGTTTGTCTCGAGGCGAACCCTCGCTTGGTGTACGGACGGATGACCGGTTGGGGACAGAGTGGCCCGCTCGCGAAGAGCGCCGGCCACGACATCAACTACATCGCGCTGGCTGGAGCCTTGCACGCCATCGGGCGCAAAGGGGAGCGCCCCACCATACCGATCAACTTGGTGGGGGACTTCGGGGGCGGTGGGCTCCTTCTCGCTTATGGGGTCCTTGCAGCGCTTCTCGAAACGGGCAAGTCGGGGAAAGGGCAAGTCGTCGATGCCGCGATGGTCGACGGTGTCGCCGCGCTGATGGCAAGCGTGTATGCCGGCATGCAGCAAGGGTTTTGGTCGGATAGGCGAGGCGAAAACCTGCTCGACTCCGGCGCAGCCTACTACGATGTGTACGAGACGAGCGATGGAAAATACATCTCGGTCGGCGCCCTCGAACCGCAGTTTTATCGAGTCCTGGTTGAAAAGCTCGGCCTCGAAAACGCGCCCGCGCCGATGGAGCACCTGAGGCCTGACAAATGGCAGGAGCTCCGCCCCGAGTTCGAAGAGCTATTTCGACAACGAACTCGTGACGAGTGGTGCGAGCTCCTTGAAGGAACCGATGCGTGTTTCGCACCCGTTCTCGCGACTGCCGAAGTATTCGAGCATCCGCACCACGTGGCCCGCCGCTCCTTCGTCGACATCGGGGGCGTGAAGCAGGCCGTTGCCGCGCCGCGCTTCTCGAGAACGATTCCGGACGACCCCAAGCCCGCGCGGCAACGGGGCGCTGACACCGAAGACATTCTGCGTGAGTGCGGCATCACGTTGACCAAGTCTGGAGAATGACGTGATCACCGACTTCGATGACTATCTGATCCACCAGGCGCCCTTCCCGGTCAACCAACCAGGCCTTTCAAACCGCAACTTTTACGATCGTTACTGGTTCAGCGGCTTCGATAAAGCGGGGAAGTTTCTGTTCGAAATCGGATTCGGTCGCTATCCACACCGCTTCGTGCAGGACGGCCATTTCAGCGTCACGGTCGAAGGGGTTCAGCATTCATTCCACGCCTCGCGAAGGGTGGCCGACAACCCGATGGATTCCACTGCGGGGCCGCTACGCGTCGAAGTGGCCCAGCCCATGCGGATCGTTCGCGTAGTGATCGAGCCCAACGACACCGAAGTCGAATGCGATCTCTCATTCCACGCGAAAGCGCCACCGATCCAAGAGCCGAAGAACGTCATGTACGATGGCGCTCGGCTCATCATGGACACACAACGATTCACCCAGTATGGGGCTTGGGAGGGTTTCTTTTCGATCAAGGGCCGCCGCTTCGAGGTCACGCGCAATCAAGTCATTGGGAACCGAGACAAGTCGTGGGGGATGCGCCCCGTCGGCGAATATGAGGACGGCGCCCCCAGCAAGCTGACGACCGACCCTGGGGTCTATTGGGTTTGGTCTCCGCTTCACTTCGATCGATTCTGCACGCACTTCCTGACCCGCGAGATGCCGAACGGCCATCCCCAGGAGCTTTCAGCGTCGATCGTCAAGACGTACAGCGACGACGAAGAAGTACCGAAACACGTCACCGAGGCCGACGAAGAGGTGATGGCGACCGCGCGACACCAGATCCGATGGCGCAGCGGGACCAGGTGGCCCGAGGCCGCGACCCTCGATCTCATCGCACGGGACGGCACGGAGCGACACATCGAGTTGGAACCGATGCTTCGCTTTCAAATGATGGGGATCGGTTACCAGCATCCCGAGTGGGGTCACGCGATGTGGCGTGACGAGCTCGATACGGGGTACGAGAGTTGGAAGCTAGACGAGGTCGAGCCCGACGAATACTGCACGATTCACGTGCACAACGTGGTTCGCGCGAAGATGGGCGACCAAACCGGCATCGGCATCCTAGAAACCCTCGTCTTCGGCAGGCATGCACCGAGCGGATTTAAGGATCTGTTCGACGGCGCGCCGTGAGTCAGTGCCAGCGTCAGTGCCAGCGAGTGCCTTCGCGGAGTAGGTGCTCCCTACGCGAAGGTCAAAAGGCGTAGCCCCCGCCGACAGAAATGATCGGGTAGTGATTCGGGTAGAACGGGTTTGTGAAAACGTTCACTTTCAACGAGACGCCAACAAACGCACCCTTTCCGACACCCTGGAGGAAACCGCCCCCGAGCAGCAGGTTGCCGTAGTTGTTTCGACCGGATGTGAAGCCTCCCTGACGGAAGCCGGTGTTGATGAGCTCACCCTCGATCAAGAAGAACAACGCTGGTATCGGATACAGGCGAGTGAAAATGGATGCACCGAAGGTGTGCCAGGAGATGTCTTCGATCTGGGACCGGTCCTTGGTGAACTGATAGCTGACCGAGACACCGGGCTCGACGATGCGCTTGATGATGTACGAGACCTGCGGCGCGATCCCGAACGACGTCACGTTTGAGCCAAAGCCGAAGCCGATCCCTCCACCTACACGGAGATGGCCGATCGGCTCTTTGGGTTTTTCGGGTGGCTGCTCCGACGGTATCTCGATCGGAAGTGGCTCTTCTTCGACGGGCGGGAGCTCTACCGCTGGGGGTTCCAGCGGTTCGGCAGGTGGTGGCGGCTCGGTGATGACTTCGACGCCCTCATCCTCGATGACTTCGACGCCAGCATCGTCCTGCGCGTATGCGGTGCAGACGCAACAGATGAACACCCCTGTCGCGACAACGCCCCTAAGGTAAGCTGAACTCGTCACCATTCTCTTATAGCAGAAACACATCCTCGAGATCGTCGAAGGCAGAAGCGCGCCAACGCGCTAGAGGGCTCTGCCCTTCCAAGAGCTGCTTCGTTGCAGCGAGAACGGCGGGCAGGTCGACGAGATAGCAATAGGGATCGTCTTTGGAGCGCGTACCGACGCCGTCGGGAAGATCCATCGGAGGAAGCCACGACACCATCTTTCGATGTTCTCCCGCCAACAACGCGCGCACGGCAACGTTGCCAAAACGGCTTCCGAGGAGGCGGTCGAAAGCCGTCGGGCGTCCACCGCGCACGACATGCCCGAGCACCGTGACTCGCGTTTCGATCTCGTCGGCTGATTGCCCAGTGATTTCTTGGAGGCGCTACGAGTGACCGCTTTATCTCACCGACCGGGACGCTCGCCAAGCCCCAAGAAGAAGGAGCGCCCCAGCGAAAGCCGGGACGCTCGGATCCCCTCTCGCAGGAGAGGACTAACGGAAGGCGTATGGCCGCCTCGGATGTCTCTCGTGCGCTTCGGCGAGATAGACTTGTCGTTCTGAGAGCTCCACCAGGTGGTCGAGGATCTGCGCCTTCCTCGCGTAGTCATGACGTCGAGCACGCCCGGTCGCGAAACGCCGATTCAACGCTTCGATCTCTCGACTCAGCTCCCGAACCTGTCGCGCGTAGCGGTGGTCGTAACGATCGCGCCGAGCCTCGTAAAGCTCTCGCTCGATCCACACCGTGAGACGCCGATCGATCATCGCCTGCCTGTAGTAATCACCGATGATCGTGGCACGCCGCCACGCGCGTGAGATGCCGACGATCTGTTGCAGGTCGCGACGCGCGTCATGCAAGCGGTATCGATAGTCACCCTTGTAGTGACCGTAAGCTCGCCCTGGCGGCGCTCGATAGACACCCTTCTTGGCCTTATGCTTGCCGTAATGCTTAGAGTGATGCTTAGAGTAATGCTTAGAGTCGTCGTACTTGGGGTGCCCGTGGCCGGCGACAACCACGGTGACCTCTCGGTCGGCACGCCTATTCGGCTGAGCTTCAGCTGAAGTGACGACGCCTAGTGCCCCCAAAAACAATCCCAAGTGAAATAGATATCGCATGGCTTCCCTTCCTTCGAGTGTGAGCAACGGGCTTTTCCGCGCTCTTGTTCACTCCGACGAAGCCAAACCTTAAAAAAATCTTAAGCCCTGGGAGAATACGGAAATGTGAGGCTATTCACTGAGCAAAGCGCTGGCTTTGTTTGCCTTTTCCAGCACTGTTGCCACTCGCACATCTTGCTCGAGCGCATCCCACAGAGCTTTCGCGCGTTTGCGGTAAGCCTGCTCGTCGAGGCGCCCACGCAGCAGCTCCGCTCGAAGGAATACGAAAGTCGTTTGGACGACGTCGTGCAGGCAGTAGTTGCGAATCTCGGCGTGACGTCCGTGCTCGTACATGCTTTGCACTTTCGAGCCATCGACCTGCATCTTGCCGGGCATCCCAACGAGTTGAGCTAGTGCGTCGAGACTCGGCATCCTGCTCGCGCCGTAGTCGGTCAGCAAATCTGCCAAGTCGATGTGGCCGTCATCGCTATAGCGATAGCGATAGTCTCGGTTCGCGTAATAGGCGGGAAACGGGACACCGTGTTTGAGCATGCGGTTCGCGAGCACGGGCAAATCGAAGCGGCGACCGTTGAAAGTCACCATTGTGGGGTGTCGTTTCCCCACGAAGTCCGAGAATTCCCGAAGCACCGTCGCTTCGTCCGGAGTCGCATCCGATTCACCCCCAAAGGCACCGAGCTTCTGGAACCCGTAGTCGCCATCGAGCCAGAGCACCCCAAGCGCCACGACTTGATGGAACGGAGCCGGTGGGAATCCATCCACCGCGGCGTCCCAAACCAGCTCGGGGTCGGCGATGGTTTCGATGTCGAGAACGAGAAAGGAGCGCGCCACGCGGGGAACCTACCCGAAAAGCGCCCTCAATTCACCCGGATGCACCGTCTCTGCTCGGGCGATGCACAAATCCGGGACCGCGTTAAGAATCGCTTAAGGTCCGCAGTGTCTACTTCATGAGGAGGCAAGACCTCCCAGAAAGGAACACTCATGAAGTCGTATAACAAGGGAACGGTCATCGGAGCACTGATAGGAGGCGCGTTTGGCCTCGCTTTGACCATCGGCGCGGTCGCGTTTGCAAGCCCACATGGGCCTCATGCCAAGGGCCACCATTGGACGCCCGAAAAAATGGAGGAGCATCTCACCGAGATGACCGAGCGGCTGAGTCTCAGCACCGCCCAGGAAGCCCAGATCCGCACGATCATGGAGCAGGCACGCTCACGCGCTCAGGAGATCAAAGAAATGCCGAGGGGACCTGAGAAATTCACCGCCTTCCGGGATCTTCGTTTCGCGACGGAGGATCAAATCTATGCGAACCTGAGCTGTGACCAACGCGAGCAGCTTCGATTGCTGAAGCGCGAGCACAAGGCGGAGCGAATGCAACAGCATCGGGAACGCCGTCAGGCTGACGACACGAAGTAACCGGAGAACCCGTGCCGAATCGAATCCTGCTCGTGGAAGACGACGTAGCGCTTGGTCAACAAGTGGTGCAGACCCTTTCGCAGGCAGGGTTCGATCCGCATTGGGTTCAAGATGGTGACTCGGCACGCGAGATCGATCCTGACAGCTATCGCCTGATCATCTTGGACCTGATGCTGCCGGGAACCTATGGCATGGACTTGCTCAAACGGTACCGTCTGAGGTCCGAAGTTCCAGTGTTGATTCTCAGCGCGCGTGACGACACTTCGGACAAAATCCGCGGGTTGAAGCTCGGCGCCGACGACTACGTTACGAAGCCCTTCTTCCCGGAAGAGCTCATCGCGCGCATCCAGGCCTGCTTGCGGCGACCCAATCTCCTCGAGACGCAACGGCTCGCCGTTGGCTCGATTCAGATCGATCTCGAACGCCGAGAGGCGCGGACCAAGACGGGTGCGATTTCCCTCACGCGAGTTGAGTTCGAGATCCTCGCTTTGCTGGCCCGCCGGAAAGGCTCAGCCGTGAGCCGAGACGCGATCGTAGACGCTGCCCTCGACCGTGCACACCATGGGAGCAGACGCACGCTCGACGTCCACATCTCTAGACTCCGGAGCAAGCTGGGAGACGCAGCGGCTCAACTCGAAACCGTCTGGGGCATCGGGTACCGCCTCACGGACACACCATGAAGCTCCGTACTCGACTCGCGGTAACCTTGGGCCTTGCGACCATTTCAATGCTGGTATTGCTCGGGTGGGCGCAGTCGAAATTCCGTTCGCAAGTGCGCATCGAGGCCCTTGCCGAGGGCGCTGTGCACCGGATGGAGTCGGGGGGGCGCGAGCGGTGCGAGGCTGATCCGGGAGGTTGGCCCGGAAACCATCCGCGGCGCCGCGGCAGGGGAACGCACCGGCCCGGCCATCCGTTCGCCGAGCCCCGTGTGTTTGCTTACGACGCAAATCTCACGAGCCTCAACCCGAACAGCCCACCCTTTCCGAAAGCGCTCGCCAAGCAACTCGAGGCTGGCAACCGGGTGGCCACCACTCGGTCGTTTGATCGACGGCGGACCCAAGTCGCGGTCCGCATGCCCTGGGACGAGGGGCCCTGCTCGATCGTTCTCTTACGCGCCAAGGGACCGCCCTCATGGTTCTCGGGTGCGGTCCTGATGCCAGCGTTCTTGATCTCGATCATGGTGATCATCGTCTCGTTGCTGGCGGCCGGCCCGATCGTTCGCCGTGTACGTCAGCTGACGGAAGCGGTCGCAAGGATCGACAAAGGAATCGATCAGCCGATTCAAGTCGCTGGCAACGACGAAATCGCCGACCTCGGCCGGGCCTTCGAACAGAGCAGGCAGACGATCCAGACGCACCTCGAGACGCTTCGGGAACGTGAAGCCGCGCTACGGAACTACATCGCGAACACGACCCACGACGTCATGTTGCCGCTCAGCGTCCTGCAAGGCCATCTCGTTTCTCTCCAGCAGCGGATCGAAGCCGGTGAGGCGTTGGACGCCAAGGCGATCGTCCCGAGCATCGAGGAGTCCCAGTATCTCGGCTCCCTGCTCCACAACCTCAATGCCGCAGCGCGTCTCGAAGCCGATACGGGCCTCGGGCATCGCGACCCCATCGACCTCAACCGCCTGGTGGAGCGCGTAGTGGAGCGACACCGTCCAATCGCCAAACGCAAACAGGTCGCCCTCGAGCTCGCCGTGCCAGAACACCCGGTCCATTTTCCCGGGGATTTGACGTTGCTGGAGCAGGCGCTCGGCAATGTCGTGCAAAACGCCGTGCGATACAACCACGCGGGCGGGCACGTGGCGGTCGTCCTAGACCGAAGCAACGAAACTTGGTCGCTCCGGATCGTGGACGACGGACCGGGCATTCCTGAAGTCGACAGGGCACGTGTTCTGACGCCCTCGTTTCGGGGTGGCGACGCGCGTACACGCCACCCGCATGGCATGGGGCTCGGGTTACACATCGCAAGCGACGTCGCCAAGCGTCACGGCCTGACTTTGACTCTCTCCGAGACCGAAGGCGGCGGGCTGACAGTATCGTTTGATCACGCGGCCGGGGCCCGGCGCGATACTTGACCCGGGGCCGTGTCCATGCGGTGATTACGAAGCGGAGGCGTGATGTTCAGAGAAATTCTGCAAGACCTTGTCGAGAGAACGGACGGCGGAGTAGCGGGGCTGCTGATGGCTTCGGACGGGATCGCAATCGATCAGTACACGAAAGGCGACAGTCCGTTCGACATCGAGTCGGTGGGTATGGAGTACACGGTCGTGCTCAAGGGCTTGCAGCGCGCCGCTGAAATGCTCGACACGGGCATGACGAACGAAGTGTCGCTCAAGACAGAACGCCTCACGACCGTCGTCCGCCTGCTCTCGGACGAGTATTTCGTCGCGCTGACTCTCGAACCGGGCGGCAACGTCGGCAAGGCTCGGTATCTTCTGCGCGTCAAAGCACCCGAATTGATCGACAATCTCTAGGCGTCATGGCGAGCTCGACGAAACGAGTATTGGTGCTCAATGGCCCCAACCTCAACTTGTTGGGTACGCGGGAGCCGGATGTCTACGGGTCGACCACGCTGCAAGACATCGAGCAAACCCTTCGGACGCTCGCCAAACAACTCGGCGCCACCGTCGACTGCCGACAATCCAATCAAGAGGGTCAGCTCATCGACTGGCTTCACGACGCGCGCGACTCGTTCGATGGCGTCATCATCAACCCCGGGGGCCTGACGCACACGTCGGTTTCGCTCCGAGATGGGATCGCTGCGTGCGGGCTTCCGACAGTGGAGGTTCATATTTCGAACACGGCGGCTCGCGAGCCATTTCGTCACGAGTCACTCACCGCCGCCGTCTGTATCGGCTCGGTCATCGGCTTTGGAAAGACCAGCTACGCGCTTGGACTTCGCGCGCTGATCGACTATCTGAACCCTGCTGCCTGATTCATCGCGGCGGGGAGCTCGGAATGAAGCTGAATTGGGATCAACTGCGAGAGCTCATCCAGCTGCTGGACGAAGCAAACCTCACCGAGATCGAAGTCAAGCAAGACGACCAGCGCATTAGGCTACGGCGAGAGCCGGCAGCGGCCCAGGCGCCCTCGGTCGCTACAGATCCCGCGGAACCGGCCGCCACCGCAGAGCCGCAGACAAAGGGCATCTTTGTCACGTCCCCTTTCGTGGGCACGTTCTATCGCGCAGCATCGCCCGACGACGACGCCTTCGTCGAAGTTGGAGATCGAATCGCTCCAGGTGCGGTGCTCTGCATCGTAGAGGCCATGAAGCTCATGAACGAGATCGAGGCGGAGATCGAAGGCGAGATCGCCGAAATCCTCGTCGAGAACGGCAAACCCGTCGAGTACGGCGACCGCCTCTTTCGAATCGAGATTGCCTGAGCCGTGTTCGAGAAAGTCCTCATCGCAAATCGAGGTGAGATCGCACTTCGCGTGCTTCGCTCTTGCCATGAACGCGGGGTGCGCACGGTCGCAGTTCACAGCGAGATCGACACCGAAGCCCTGCACACTCGGCTTGCGGATGAAGCCATCTGCATCGGTCCCGACGATCCCCGAAGGAGCTATCTGAACATTCCGGCGATCATCGCTGCCGCCGAAATCACCGGCGCCGACGCAATACACCCGGGATACGGCTTCCTTGCAGAGAACCCGGAGTTCGCCGAAACCTGTGCGCAATGTGGTTTGAAGTTCATCGGGCCGACGCCCGGGCAGATTCGACAGTGGGGCGACAAGGTGAAATCTCGCGCGCTGGCGAGATCGCTCGGGCTCCCGGTTCTCGAAGGGACCGAGCTCGCGACTAACATGGACGATGCTGTCGACAAAGCCACAGCTCTCGGATTTCCGGTCGTCCTCAAGGCCTCGGGCGGCGGCGGCGGCCGCGGCATGCACGTCATCCAAACCGAGGAACAGCTCCGTGCGGTGTTTCAAGCGGCGAGATCAGAGGCGCGGGCCGCGTTTGGCAATGAGGAGCTCTACTTCGAGAAACTCATCGAACGACCACGACACGTCGAGTTTCAAATTCTGGGAGACGAGCACGGAAACATCCACGTGTTGGGGGAACGAGACTGCTCGATTCAACGGCGCCATCAAAAGATCATCGAGGAAGCCCCGAGCATCGCGCTGTCCGACGAGCTGCGGAGCGACATGGCGTCCACGATCCGTCGCGCCATGAAAGAAACGGGCTACGTTTCAGCCGGCACCCTCGAGTTTCTCATGGACGAAACGGGGAGCCTCACTTTTCTCGAGATGAATCCGCGCATTCAAGTCGAGCACCCAGTCACCGAGCTAGTGATGGGAATCGACCTCGTAGCAGAACAGATCCGAATCGCCGAAGGGCTACCGATCGAGCTCCCCGCACCGAACCTCGCGCCGCGCGGACATGCCATCGAGTGCCGCATCAACGCCGAGGATCCAGACACCTTCGCGCCTTCGCCAGGGACGATCACCGAGTTCCACATGGCGGGCGGTACGGGCGTCCGGGTCGACAGCGGCGTCTATGGCGGCTGGCGCGTACCCCCTCATTACGACCCGTTGGTCGCCAAGCTCATCGTACATGGCCCGACACGCGCCCACGCGATTGCGAAGATGAGGCGATCTCTGGCGGAGACCATCATCGGGGGGATTCGGACCAACATCCCCTTGCATCGGCGGATTCTCGAGCACCCTGCGTTCGAAGAGGGCCGCATTTCGACGCGTTTCTTGGACGAGTTCTCACCCTAGCCGTATTGACCCCGTGGGTGCGGCATTAGTAGACTTGTGTGGGTGTACTGAACGCATGGGGGCTGAGCGAGGGCGTTGAGCATCAATCGGAATAAGGTTCTGGACGCGGCCCGGAAGTACCAGGCCCGCGGTCAATACGACAAGGCGATCGCGCAGTACCAGAAGCTGGTTGCGGCCGACAAGCGTGACGTTCGTTCGCTGTTGAAAGTCGGTGACCTCTACGTGCGCAAGGGTGATCGCGGCAAAGCGATCGAGACCTACGAACGGGTTGCCAACCACTACGCCCAACAAGGCTTTTTCCTGAAGGCGATCGCGGTCTACAAGCAGATCTTGAAGCTCGACCCCGCGCGGCTCGACGCGCAGGTGCAGCTCGGTGAGATGTACGAGCAGCTTCAGTTGATCAGCGACGCGATGAGCGTGTTCGAGGACGTCGCCAATGGCTTCATGCGCGCGGGCGACACCGACATGGCGCTCGAGATGCTCAAGAAGATGGTCGATCTCGATCCGGAGCACATTCCTGTACGGATCAAGTATGCCGAGGCGCTCTCGCGAGCGGGACGAACGCAGCCCGCAGCCGACGAGTTCGAACAAGGGGCATTGCTGTTGCGGGATCAAGGCCGCCTCGATGACTACATCAAGGTCGCCGAGCGATTGCTTTACCACCGCGGCAACGACGTTCGTGTCGCGAAAGAGCTGGCTGAAACATATATCACCAGGCGGGACCCCAAGCGTGCTCTCGCAAAACTGCAGATCTGCTTCAAGGCGGACCCTCGCGACGTGTCGACGCTCTCGCTCCTCGCCGAAGCTTTCTTGATGCTTTCTCAAACCGACAAGGCGACCAGCGTCTATCGGGAAATCGCGCGAATCCACCGGGAAGCACACCGCCCGCAGGAGCGGATGAGCGCGCTCCGCCGCATTCTCGAGATCAATCCGAACGACAAGGAAGCGCAAAGAGCCTTGCAGAAGACCGCCTCGGCTTCAGGCCAGCACTTCGTGCCGCCAGCGGCCCCGGCTCACCAGCCGCCCGCGCCGACCGGCTCGGTATCGGTTTCGATGTCTGGGCTCGGTGCGACCTCCGGGATGAGCCCTTCGTCACAACTCAGCAGCGGGTCGGGCCTGAGCGGCGCCTCGGGAATCATGTATCTCGAGGAAGAGCTCGAGGATGAAAGCTCTCTCGGAATGTTGCCGTCAGTGTCCCAGCCTTCGATGGACACGCGCGCCACGGCGCCTCCAACACCAGCGTCCTCAGGCGGCCGCGTGATCCCTCTGCCGGCGCTCGAGCCCATGACCTTCGCGCAGTTCCAAGCATTGCCACTCGTTAGCAAGGCAGTAACTCCGATGTCAGCCGCGGTCGCGCCCAGCTTGATGGAACGCACGCTCGAGTTGGCCGATGCATACCTCGTAGAAGGGCTATTCGATCAGGCTCGCGCAGTCATTAGCGAGCTTCAACTCACGCTCCCGGACCATGCGCTCGTGATCGGGAAGGCCCGCGAGATCGAAGAGCTTGCGAACGCGTCATCGGGTGTGTCCGCGGTCGCCCAACCGATTCTGTCGTCTGTCCCGGTCGCGGCACCGGTCGAAGCATTCGATGACGGACCGGACTACGAGCTCGAATACGAGGAGCTCGAGCCTGGTGACGAGGGCTTCGACTTCGCCGAGAAGCTCGCCGAAGAGCTTGCCGAGGTCGCCGAAATCGCGCCGGTCGACGAAGGCGCCGAGATGATCGACGTCGAGACCGTATTCGAGCAATTCAAACGCGGTGTGGCCGAGCAGGTTGCCGAAGACGACAGCGACACACATTTCGATCTGGGCATCGCCTACAAAGAGATGGGCCTGTTCCCGGATGCTCGACGCGAGTTCCAAGTGGCGATGGTTGACCCGCGAAGGCGCTGCCTGTGCTGGACGATGATCGGCCTCATCTACATGGAGGAAGGTCAGCCGCACGATGCGATAGAGGCCTTCCAGTCTGGTCTGGAAAGTCCGGAAAAGACCAAGACCGAGGCGGTCGGGCTCCACTACGAGCTGGCCCTCGCCTGCGAGGTGGGCGGGCTGCCCGATCAAGCTCGACTCCACTACGATTTCGTTTTCCAGCGGGAGCCTGGCTTTCGCGAGGTCGGCCAGCGGCTTCAGCGGCTCGGCGGGCCCTCTGGGGAGTCCGAGGATCTGCTTCTCGAATCGATGGACGACGTGAATCGTGCCTTCGACGAGTTGATCCACGAGGACTGAGCCCTATACAGTCTGTCAACTTGGTCCAGAAAAGGAGGGCAATGCCCTCGTCGAGACGTGAATGACCGAAACGAAGCACACCTTCTGCCGAATCTGTGAGGCCCTCTGCGGGCTCGAGGTCACAGTCGATGGCGATCAGATCATCGACATCAAGCCCGATTCAAAGCACGTGGCGACGCAAGGCTACGGATGCCTCAAGGGACTCAAGCAACACCGGATGTACGACACCCCCGACCGCTTGCTCTACCCCATGCAGCGAATCGGAGGCGAGCTCCAGCGCGTCAGCTGGGACGACGCCTTGGGCAGCATCGGCAGCAAAGTGCGCGAGCTCATCGACAATCATGGCCGCGACAGCATCGCGATGTACGTCGGGACCGCAGCGGGATTCGGCGTCCTTCATCCCGTATTTGCTCAGGGGTTCATGCAAGGTGTCGGCTCGGCCAGCATGTTCTCGTCCGCCACCCAGGATTGCGCCAACAAGTTTGCCGTCGCGCATCAGGTCTACGGATTTCCGTTTACACAGCCTTTCCCCGATCTCGACAACTTGGAGTGTCTGATCATCGTTGGCGCAAACCCGGCGATTTCCAAATGGAGCTTCCTACAGGTCTCTAACCCAATTCGACGACTAAAAGAGATCGAAGCGCGCGGTGCGAAGATCTTCATCGTCGATCCCCGACGGACGGAGACGGCCAAAGTCGCTGGCGAGCATGTCTTCATACGCCCCAATACGGACGTGTTCTTCTACTTGTCCTTCCTTCACGAGCTGCTCGCGACCGCAACGATCGATCGCACACGCATCGACGAGCACATGACGGGGTTCGACGAAATCTGCCGTGTCGCCGAAGGATGGCCGCCCGAGCGCACCGCGGAGGTCACACGGATCCCCGCAGACACCTTGCGCACGATGGTGCGCGCTTATCACCAGGCGAAGGGTGCTGCACTCTACTGCTCGACCGGCGTCAACATGGGCACCAACGGGTCGCTCGCGTTCTGGCTTCAGGAGTGCATCAATGCGATTTCCGGAAACCTCGATCGTCCCGGGGGGACCTTGGTGAGCACGGGCGTCATCGATTTCGCGGCTTTCGGCAAGAAGACCGGCACACTCCTGCATCAGAACGACAGCCGTATCGGAGACTTCAAGTCGGTAAACGATGCGATGCCGGGGGGCATTCTCGCTGACGAGATCCTCACGCCTGGGGATCGACAGATCAAGGCGTTGTTCGTAACCGGAGGAAATCCCCTCATCACGATGGCGAACTCCGAACGACTGCGAGACGCATTCAAGGAGCTCGAGCTGCTGGTCGTTCTCGACATCCAACCAAGTGAAACTGCGTCGGTCGCGACGCACGTTCTTCCGTGCACTTCTTCTTTTCAGCGCCCGGACCTTCCTTTCGTGTTTCCGTTGATGCTGGGGCTGCAAAGCAAACCTTATCTCCAGGCGACGCGGGCCATTGTGCCACCGCAAGGAGAGCAGCGCGATGAGGCCACGATCTACCTCGACATCGCCAAAGCCAGTGGCATCAACCTTTGGGGCTCGGCCGTCGCACAGCGCACGCTGGAGATCGGCAAGGCATTGCATTCGTTCCGCCGCCGCGGCGAACAACCCTCCATTCCACAGGAATTCTTGCTCTCGAGCCTGCTTCGAGTGACCAAGCAAGGAAGCTTCAAGAAGCTTCTCGAAGAGAAGCATGGACGACTGAGGCCACAGCACAATCCCGGTAGCTTTCTCGGAAAACGCGTCATTCACGAAGACAAGAAAGTGCACCTGGCGCCCCCAGTGCTCATAGAGCAAGCCAAGAAGCTCGAAGCTGACTTTCAACTTGAGCTCGACACCCGCGACAAGCTCAAGCTGATCACCAAACGTGCGATCACCACCCACAACTCGTGGACGCACAACATAGAAGAATTCGTGACCGGCGACCGGACGACCAACCACCTCTATGTGCACCCAGACGACGCGGGGCGAATCGGCGTGGTTGAAGGCGGACTTGCAGACGTGTCCACCGAAACGGCGACCGTGCGCATACCCGTGAAGATTCACGCTGAGCTGATGCCCGGCACCGTAGCGCTCCCGCATGGCTGGGGGCACCAAGACAGCGCCCTCGGCGTCGCTCGCAAGACCACCGGCGTCAACGTCAACCTGCTGGCCGCCGATGGCCCCGATCGCCTCGAGAAGGTCTCCGGCATGGCGCATCTCACCGGGTTCTTGGTCGATGTGCAGCCGGCCACCGGCCCGCTCAACCCGCATCACTGGTCCGGCATCGGACGAGAAGCGACAGATCGCAAGGCCGCGACGGAGACCACGCTAGCCGAAGACTAGCTCACCGCTCAAAAGGTGGTCCGGAACGACAGGTTGGGAAACCAGATCGCGGTCGTGAAGACCAAGGGGCAGGGCTCGGCAGGGACACCGCTGCGGCTCCGACACGCCTCCTCGGTCGACTGCTCGGAAAGCTCCTGGGCATCCCGAGCCTGCGTGATGTTCACCCACTCGAGAGCGATCCGCATGCGTCGACCCGGTTTCGCCCACTCGTAGGCAATTGAAGCGTCAAGCCGCGTAAACCAAGGGACCCGCTGGATATACTGCTGAACGACACCGTTGTCGTCGAGCCACACCCAGCCTTCGGTGCGGCCCGATCGTGTCGACATGCGCGCGCTGATGATGAGCCCAAACTTCGCCTGCCACGCCAGCACGGCATTCAAGACATGTCTCACGTCGTACGACGGCGTGTAGTCGAAGTCCTGAATCACCGTGATTCCGTCCAACGCGAGTGCAGTCGCGGTCAGATCGCTGAAGCCAAGCGTGTAGGCAAAGAACGTCGAAAAGCCGATCTGGAAAGGTCGCTGAAGCAACAGAGTCGCTCCATAGCTTTTGCCGTCAGCAGCGTCGTCGATGAAACCCTCGAGGATCCCACCCTGCGAGTTGATTTCGGGGTTGGTGAATATGTCGACGAAGCGAATATCGCGGTACAAATTGATATAGCCGCGTGCTTCGAGCGTGAGCTCATAGGGAAGAAAGAAGCGCACCCCGGCCTCGGTTTGATTCGCGCGCTGAAGGCCGGGCTCGAGCGGCACATCGCCGAGTCCCGGAAGCGGAATTGAATAGACTGCAGGCAGGATTCCAAACCCCCAACCCACAAACACGTCGGCAATGTCCAAAGCATGAAACGTCGCGCGAGCGCGGGGACTCACCCCCGCATCACGCTCGCCGGCGGTGTTCCATACGTCACCGCGGACCCCGACTGAAAGATCCAGCCACTTGATGGGCGCGACGTTGGCGTCGACATAGACGCCGCCAATGACCCTCCGTGTTTGGGCCGCGAAATCAGGATCGCATGGGGTCGGGATGTCCGCGATGGGATCTTCATTGCAGCGAATCGGGCCAAACAAGCCGGCGACATCGCCCCCGAGACGCACTTGGAACTTCGGTGCCGTGTAAGTCGCCCAGAGCCTCGGTCCAAAGCGATGGATGTTTGCGCTGGCGTTCGAAAGATTCTGGGCGGAGCTGTCCTCGACGTTCGAAAAATCGTAGCCGTAGAGCATCGTTCCGACGACTTCCCACTTGTCTAGCTGGCCTACGAACCGTGTCTCGACGCGATGAAACTGAAGGCCCAGCGCGAGCCGCTCACTCGGCTGGCTTTCGTCGACGACCGAGTTGTCGCGCCCACCAAAGGCCACCAACTGGAAGCGCGACCGCGCGCTCATCGCAACATCGGCCCTGTATTGATAGTCCCAGTAGTCCACGGTGGCATCGACGTTGAGAGCTCCCAGCAAGAGGTTAGGAAACCCATAGGCGCCTGAGAACGTCATCGATCCCTCTTTCGGAAGCGGAACGTTGAGCATCCCGGACACGTCGATCGTGCGAAGCTCGGCCTCGCCATGGACCCGATCATTCGGAATCGTGCGGGGGTCTCCAGACATGACACCCCCCGTGAAACGACCGTACCGGGCCGTCGGTGCAGACGGGTACAGATTGACCTCTCGAATGATCGCAGGATGGATGGTTGCAGCCCCGACCGCAGAATGAAAAAGCAGGGGGATTCGGAGGTCGTCGTAGAGGTAAGCGGTGCCAGATGGGGGGGCTCCGCACACGTAACCGTAAGGCTGACCGTTCGCGATCGGAACGACGCACGGCATGAGCAAGAGCGTTCGATAGGGATCGCCCAACGTTCCGGGGATGTTCCGGATGCCCTCGAGCTCAAGCTCGATCGCTTGGCGGGTGCGTGCATCTACTTCGGCGGTTTCGGAGAACACCAACGCATCGGCGGTATCGCGCTCGGTCTCGGGAGGCGAGTCTGACGCGTCTTCCGCGGCAGGCGCGATGGTGAGGCGAATGTCGACCTGAACGCGAGATGAAACGGGATTCCCGTCGCGGGTTGCGGGCACGAACTCCGAATCGGCAATCGCCTGGTCGATGACGTCGCATAGAGCCCTTTCCGCATCGCACCGTTCGACCACTGCAGAACCCTCGGGCTCGATCCGCACCAGCAATCGTACAGTCGCGCTTTCGGGCACCTCGAGCCCGGGAGGCACCTCGACGACGGGCAGGCTCTTGACCCTGGGCGGCACGAGGTCTTGTGCGGAGGCCAAGCCAGCCCACACACACAAGCTCAAAGCTAAGCAAGGCGCCGAGCGCCCAAGCCACCGCATGATCTCGATAGTAGATGGGATCGAGCTCTGCCTGTGGAAAAAGGCGCCGATTGACGGGAAGTCGCACCACGCGTAACCCCTCTGCGAGCCTCGAATGTCCGCCACCCGCCTACATGTTGCGCTCGTGCTCGCGGTCGTCGTTGCTGGAGCGCTGGCCCTCTTTACCGGCACTGCCTCGCTCGGTGACGAGAGTCTACGCGCGACGCTCTTGCAACTCCGAGGTGCGCGTCTGCTTGCGGCATTCCTCGCCGGCGCTGCGTTGTCCGTCGGAGGGGTCGCGGTTCAGGGGCTCTTTCGAAATCCGCTCGCGAGCCCTTCGATTCTAGGCACGACCGCCGGCGCCAACCTGGGCGGTCAAATTGCGCTCCTCACGGCAAGCGCATTCTCCGGGGCCACCGCTGCCCTCACGATCGAAATGGTGCTGCCCATTGGCAGCCTGCTCGGGGCACTCGTGGCGCTCGGGATCTTGGTGATGTTTCTCCGCGCAGGCGCCGACCTGCTTACCTTACTTCTCACCGGCTTCATCTTGTCATCACTGTTTCTCAGCATCGGAAGCTTCCTGACGAGCATGGCGCAAGATTCCTGGGAGCTCGGGCGCACGATGGTAGCCTGGTCGCTCGGAAGCGTCAGCGGAGCGGGTGTGCGGCACGTTCTGTTTGCGCTCCCGTTGATCATCGCGGGCACGGTCGCGATTTGGGGTTGGGGGCATGCGCTCGACGTGATGCTTTCCGGGGAGGAAGAGGCGGCAAGCCTCGGTGTCGACGTCAAAGCAACTCGGAGATGGGTCGTGGTCTGGGTGGCAGTTCTCACCGGCGCCGCAGTGTCGGTTGGCGGCGGGGTCGCGTTCGTTGGGCTGATCGTGCCACACGCGCTTCGACCGATCGTCGGGGCGGAGCACCGCCGCCTTGTGCCGAGCGCTGCCCTGCTTGGTGGGGCGTTTCTGATCGCATGCGATGCGCTCGGCCGCGCGATGCCGGGCCGCTCTGAAATCCCTCTCGGCATCGTGACCGGTCTGATCGGGGCGCCTTTGTTTCTCTGGCTACTCCTCCGGATGCAACGGGAGGCCTACGATGGGTGAGTCCGCGGTACGAACCGAGCACGTTCAAGTGACACTCGGCGCGCGACAAGTGCTACGCGATATTTCGTTCCAGGCGCAGTACGGCATGATCACTGCGGTGCTGGGTCCGAATGGCGCCGGCAAGACGACATTGCTCAAGGCGGTCGCAGGACTTCTTCCGCATGCGGGCCGAATCGAGGTGGCAAGCCGGGATCTCCGCAAGCTGCACCGATCCGATCGGGTGCGACTCATCGCGTACGTGCCCCAGGTATCGTTGCTCGCTAGCCCATTCAGGGTCGAGCACGTCGTGCAGCAAGCCCGGTATAGCCTCCACACGGACCGGCACACTCACCATGCAGCAGTCGAGCACGCCATGGAAGTGGTTGACATCGCGCACCTGCGAAAACGGTCGTTCACCCAGCTTTCCGGGGGCGAACGACGTCGCGTCTTGCTCGCTCGCGCGCTGGCCACGGAAGCCAGGCTGATCCTGCTCGACGAACCCACCGCATCGCTCGACATCCGTCACGCGCTTTCGTTCTATGAATTGCTGCGAGAGCTCGCAGCAAACGGATACTGCATCGTCGCCGTGCTCCACCGGCTCGACGACGCAGCCCGATTCACCGATCGAGCGATCTTGCTCAAAGACGGCCGCCTGACCCATCAAGGCGTGACGGCAGACGTGATCTCGGCCGAACCGATCCGCGACGTGTACGGAGTCGAAATGGACGAAGAGACCGTTTTGAGTTTTCGGCTGCCCGGCTAGACGGCCTGCAGCCTCAGTTGGTCCCGCCCCACCGCCCCCGCGCTATCACCTAGACGGCCTGCGGCCTCAGTTGGTCCCGCCCCACCGCCCCCGCGCTATCACCTAGGCTCGTCTCGCACGATTTGGAGTGCTTTCTTTTCCAGCTTCTCGGTCAATAGCTCCCATTGCTCACGCTCTTGATCATCCGCGTCCCACATCGTGAAGTGGCAGGTCTCCGCACCGGCAGGGATGGTGGAATCGAACCGAACCTGGAATCCAAATCGGTCGGCATGGTCTTGGGCCGCATCGATCATGCCTTGCACGAAATACCGTTGTACTCGGCAGTCAAACGCCTCGTAATGATCCTGATGTGGGCACCAAAGGATGTGAAAGCTTGCTTGGCCTTCGCGGTCGATCTTCGGGTCCTCGAGCGATGCGTACGCGATGCGGTTGATCACGGTTGCGTAGAACGACGTGAACTCCGTGTCGGTCATGTCCTCGGGAATGGTCGTGCCGTCGAGGATCTGCCGCCCTACGTCGTAGCCCGTCTTGCGAAGAGCTCGATACGCCGCCTTCTGGCCAGCCTCGCCAAACGTACGCTCGTTCTCTTTGAGCATCTCGATGAGCGCCATCGCCTGCATAGTCCCCCACTGCCACAGGGTCGCCGGGTCGAAGTCGGTCTTGGCGAGCACCTCTTCCTTGAGTCGCTTGAGGCCCTTCGCATAAGGCTGATTGAACTCGAAGTTCTTCCACTTCGCTTCGTCTCGATGCTTCCAATGCGCCATGTGACCTCCGGGGGGCACATTCTATCACTGGCAGAGGTGGCTGGGCGCCGCCTTGATCCCGCCGTCCCGTGCGATATCGCAGGATAGTGCGGACGGCCTTGATCAACCTCGGCGCGCTGATCGGCGCGCTTGCCCTCGCGATCGGGATCGTGCCCTGGGGGGAGGCGTCCACGACCATCGAGGAAACGGAGGATTCGGCCAGGCCTTCGGTTCGAGATGCTTCCGGGGTCGTTTTCAGACCCCAAGACTACCGAAGAATCGCCTCGGCGAGCCCCGTCGCAGACGAGCTTCTTCTCGAGCTTTGCGAGCCCGATCGCATCGTCGCCTTCACGGGCTACAGCCAGCGCGAAGGCGTCCGAAGCTACCGGTATCATGGCAAAGGCACGATCGAGCTAGTCACCGACATCGAGCAGATCTTGACCCTCGATCCTGACCTCGTGCTCGCCCACAACCTCACCGATCCGCGACACGTCGAGCGACTCCGAGAGGCCGGCATCCACGTGTTCGACTTTGGCTCGATCGACGGGCTCAGCAGCCTCTTCGACGACATCGAGACTCTCGCGACCTTGGTGGGCCACCCCGCACGTGGCACTGCGCTCGCCTTGCAACTCGAAGAGGACCTCGATGTGATCGCCAGCGATATCCCTCCCACGGAACGAAAGCACGGAATCTATGCGACCGTAGTCGGCAACCGCATCTATGGCGGCACGATGGGCTCGAGCTACCACGACGTCTTGACGTACGCCGGTATCATAGACATCGCGGCCGACGAGTACGACCGATGGCCCAACTACAGTTTCGAGCAACTGCTGAAGCTCAACCCTCCGCTCATCGTGACAGGAACTGGGACAGGAGAGCAGCTCTGCGCCATGTCTGCGCTGAATCAATTGAGCGCATGCGCGCAGGGGCGGGAGGGGATCATCGAGATCGACGGCAAGCTGCTGAGCAGTGGAGGTCTAGGGATCGTCGAAGCCGCCAGAGCAGTCCGGACCAAAGTCTACGGCCAGAGACCCACCGCCGAGTAACACTGGCACTGGCGCTGACACCCTATGCGTGCGGAGCCAGCGGTAGCCTCAGCACAAAAGCCCCCATCGGTGGCAAACCGGCCTGGCTCACCGGTTGACGTGGCGCTTCGCCCAGCTTCGGTCAAACCTTCGTCGATGCGCAGAGTTACCGCCCCCATGCAGAGTGTAGTCGTTCGGTTCGCTGTTTCTGAGGGGGAAGTCGTGAAAAAGGGTCAGTCGTTGGTGATCCTCGAAGCGATGAAGATGGAACACGTGGTCGCTGCTGACCGCGCGGGAGTCGTTTCGTCGATTTCCACCGAGGAAGGGGCGACCGTGGCCAAAGGAGAGGTGTTGCTCCAATTGGAGGAACGCGAAGCAATCGACGAGGCGGATACGGCGGATATCCAGATCGACCTCGACGAGATTCGAGAAGACCTCGCCGCGGTTAGGGCACGTCATGACATCGGGCTCGACGCAAACCGTCCTGAAGCCGTCGCGCGGCGACGCAAGACCGGCCAGCGCACGGCGCGCGAAAACGTGACGGACTTGGTCGACGCGGGCACATTCGTCGAGTACGGGGCGCTGGTCATCGCTGCACAACGTCAGCGTCGGTCGGTTCAAGATCTCATCGCTCGAACCCCGGCGGACGGGCTCGTTGCAGGCCTCGGTGCTGTCAACGGCAACCTATTCGGAGACGCCGAGACCCGCTGCGTCGTGATGTCGTATGACTACACCGTGTTGGCGGGTACGCAGGGCGTGATGAACCACTACAAGAAAGATCGAATGTTCGAGCTCGCAGAGACGCTTCGACTGCCGGTCGTGCTCTTTTCCGAAGGTGGTGGTGGCAGGCCGGGAGACACGGATAGCACTCAGGTTGCCGGTCTAGACTGCCGGGCTTTTCAGTATTTCGCGGAGCTCTCGGGTTTGGTACCACTGGTGGGCATCAACTCGGGCCGGTGCTTTGCCGGAAACGCCGCCCTGCTCGGCTGCTGCGATGTCGTGATCGCAACGAAAGACTCCAACATCGGGATGGGCGGACCCGCAATGATCGAAGGCGGCGGTCTTGGCGTATTCGAGCCCGAGGAGATTGGACCCTCCGACGTCCAATTCGAAAACGGAGTCATCGACATCCTCGCCGAAGACGAGGCCGAAGCGGTCGCCACCGCAAAGAAGTACCTCTCGTATTTTCAAGGCCCACTCGAAAGTTGGGAGCACGCGGACCAACGTCGTTTGCGCACGCTCATCCCCGAGAATCGGCTGCGCGTCTACGACATCCGCACCGTGATCGACACCCTTGCCGACACCGGGTCGGTTCTGGAGCTTCGCTCAGGCTCTGGCCTTGCAATGGTCGTTGCGCTCACGCGGGTCGAGGGCCGGCCTCTCGGGATCATCGCCAACGACCCGACCCATCTTGGCGGTGCGATCGACGGAGACGCGGCCGACAAAGCAAGCCGCTTCATGCAGCTCTGCGACGCGTTCGACATTCCTCTTTTGTTTCTATGCGACACCCCGGGTTTCATGGTCGGCCCCGAGGTCGAGGCCACCGCGATGGTTCGCCGCGCGGCCCGTATGTTCGTCGTCGGGGCGAGCCTCGATGTCCCGTTCTTCACAATCGTCGTACGGAAAGGCTATGGCCTAGGCGCTCAATCGATGGCCGGCGGCAGCTTCAAGGCGCCGCGTTTCACCGTCGCTTGGCCCACGGGCGAATTCGGTGGAATGGGGCTCGAGGGGGCCGTGAAGCTCGGCTATCGAAAGGAGCTCGAAGCGATCGAAGACCCCAAGCAACGCGAGCAGGCCTACCAAAACATGGTCGCGATGGCCTACGACATGGGCAAGGCCATCAACATGGCCGCACAGTTTGAAATCGACGCAGTGATCGACCCCGTCGACTCGAGGAAGTGGATCATGAGCGCCCTTCAAGCAGCGCCAAGGCCAGAGCGACGCAAAGGCAAAAAGCGACCCTGCATAGATCCCTGGTGACTCACTGCCGCTGACACCGACGCTGTCACTGACACTGGCGCTGTCACTGGCACTGGCACTGGCACTGGCACTGGCGCTGACACTGGCACTGGCACTGACGCTGGCACTGTCACTGTCACTGTTCTCGAGCGCCCGTCCCGTGCCGCGCCGCGCCCCGAGCCACCGGTTGACGTTTCTACTTGATCGTTCGGTGGAGCTTCTCCATGCGCGCGATGCGATCCTTCAGCATGCTCTTGAGCGCTGCTCGCAGATGAGGCTCGATGTCTGCGTCGGTGCTACCTGTGTTTGAAACGATCTCCCGGTAGAGGTCGGCGGTCTCCGAAGAGACAGCAAGGGTGATCTTCGACTCGCTCAGATGATCGTCGATCAGGCTTCGAACCAGGCCGCTCATATTGACGCCCAGCTCTGCGAGCTGCTCGTGCTGGTCTTCGCGAATCATCAAGCTGATTCGCCGAAAAGCCTCGGTCATCGCCCCTCCTCTCGGGTTAGTGTGCGAGTATATACAAAAGTATATGAATATGGCGAATTATTATTGACGACATATGAGTATATACTTATATATAAACATCACACGAATACCATAAAGGAGGCCATCATGCGCGGCCCAATCATCGCCCTTTTTACCCTGGTTTTGATCTCAACCGGCTTAGGAGTAGCCGGCTGCACCAATCCCCACGCCCCAGCCGGACACGAAGGCTATGTCTTCGAAGACCCCCGGATGATCGGTGAAGGTGGGTTTCGTGGCGCAGTCAAAGGACCCGGCAACTACGGCATCAGCGCTTTTCGAAACCGCATCATCAACATCGACACACGACCGACGACCTACACCGAGGAGTTCAGCATCCTCGTTAAAGACGATCTCAACGTGGCCTTCCGAGTCCACGCCGTCCTTCTGGTCGAGCAAGGCCAGGTCCAAGCTGTCGTCGAGCAGTTTGGCGCCGGAAATTGGTACCTGCGTTTCTTGAAAGAGCCGTTTCGAACGATCGTTCGCGAATCCGTTCAGGAGTATGCGAGCCGAGAGCTCAAGGCGGAGCGTGAAACCATCGCTAAGAAGATAGAGACTGCGCTCAATACGTACCTCGAGAAGACCCCCTTCGAGGTGGTCCGGTTGGCCGTTGGAAACATCGATTATCCGCCGGTCGTTTCGCAGGCAGTCGAAAAGAAGCTCGCGGCAAAGCAGTTGCTCGAGGAGAAGGCAACCCAAAAAGAGATCGCCCAGCGCGATGCAGAGATTCGAATCGAGGAGGCCAAAGGAATCGCATCGGCGCAGAAGATCATCAACGAAACGCTGACCGCGAACTACCTGCAACACGAAGCGATCGAGGCGCAGCGGACGATGGCAAACTCTCCGAACCACACGACGGTGTACATTCCTGTGGGCCCGAACGGCTTGCCGCTCGTCCACACACGCTAGGGGGCAGAGTCAGGGACAGTGTCAGCGTCAGTGTCAGCGTCAGTGTCAGTGTCAGTGCCAGCGTCAGCGTCAGCGTCAGTGTCAGTGTCAGTGTCAGTGCCAGCGGCGCTGGCACGGCCTCGCTTGACGGGTGGACCCGGCAAAGCTACCTCTTGCTTCCACTTGCGGGTGTAACTCAGTGGTAGAGTGCGACCTTCCCAAGGTCGAGGCCGAGGGTTCGAATCCCTTCACCCGCTCCACTACCAGGTTTCTTTGAAGGGCCGAACGTCCACCTCGAAGGACCATGCCGACTTGGGCTGCGTTGCCAAGTGGTACACGGTTTCGGCGATATCGCTTGGTCGCAGGTGAGTGCCTTCGTCGCCGGTCTGCTCGTCGGTGCCAATGCCGCCATCGACGATCACCAACGCGACGTGGATCCCTTCGGGCCCTAGCTGGCGGGCAAACGATTGAGCCAAGCTGCGTTGGGCGGCTTTGGCCGATGCGAAGGCTGCGGTAAACGGTTTTCCGCGAAGGGACGCGGTGGCGCCAGTGACGATGATGGTGCCTTTTCCCCGCTCTCGCATCGACCCGACGACCTCGCGGGTGCTCTGCAGGAGCCCGCGCACATTGATCTGCCAACCTTTTTCGAATTCTTCATCCGGAACGTTTTCGAACGTGCCAAACTGCCCGGAGCCCGCGTTGTAGAGCAGCACATCGACATCGCCGAGGTCGTTGCGCACTTGGGCGAAGGCGTTCTTGATCGCTGCTGGGTCGGTGACGTCGCACGCGTAGGCCTTGCCGCCAAGCTCCTTGGCGAGACCGCTCGAGTAATCGGTCGAACGGGAGAAAAGCGCGACCGCGTACCCCTCTTTGGCAAACCGAGAAGCAAACGCCTGTCCATTCTTCGGCCCGATTCCAATGACCACACAAACCGGCTTCGCCATAACGCCTTACTCCCTCACTGGCACTGACACTGACACCGACGCTGACACTGACACTGTCGCTGACACTGTCGCTGACACTGTCGCTGACACTGGCACTGTCGCTGTCACTGACACTGACACTGTCGCTGACACCGTCGCTGTCACTGTCCCTACGCCCTCGCCTGCTGCTGCACAGTTCCCCCCGCGTAAAACGAGGCGATTTCCTTTGCGTACTTCTCGTTCACGACATTGCGCTTGACCTTCAGCGTGGGGGTGAGCTCGCCGCCGTCGACGCTGAAGACCGTGGGCAAGATGTGAATCTTCTTGATGGTCTGATACCGGGCTACCTTGGCGTTGCAAGCCTTTTGCATGTGTTCCTCGATGAAGCTCTTGACCTCGGAGCTTTTCGCAGCGATCGCGACGTCGGCGAGGCCCGAAATGCCCGATGCCTCTTCGAGCGCTGGCAATGCCTCAGGGTCGAGCACGATGAGCGCTGAGAGAAATGGCTGCCGGTCACCCACGACCACCGCCTGGCCAATACCGGGAATCGCCTGCAGGTACCCTTCCATCTCGGCTGGGGCGACATTCTTTCCCCCCGCCGTGATGATCAGATCCTTCTTTCGACCCGTGATCGAAATGAAGCCCTGATCGTCGATGCGGCCGAGATCCCCGGTCTGCAGCCAACCGTCTTGCGTGTAAAGCTCCGCGGTCTTGTCGGGAAGCCGGAAGTAGCCCTTCACCATGTTCTCACCCCTGAGCAGGATTTCACCATCATCCGCGATCTTCACCTCGACGCCCGGGAGGGGCCTGCCGATCGTGCCAAACCTGGGTTCGAGGTACGGCTGCACCGAGGCGAACGCCGTCGTCTCCGTCATGCCGTATCCCTCGTGAATCGGAATGCCGATCGACGCAAAGAACTCGAGCGTCGACGTCGAAATCGGCGCCGCGCCACTCACCGCGATGTCCAAGGCGTCCAGTCCAAGCGCCTCTTTGATCTTGGAAATGACGAGCTTGTTGGCGAGCCGACGCGAAAAGGTCGAAACCGGACGTCCCGTGGCCGACTCTCGCTTGAACGCGGCCAGCTCGGTTTCCCTGGCCCAGCTGGCCAGCTTCGCTTTGATGCCGGTGGCCTCTGCCATCTTCCCGCGAAGCGCAGCTTCGAACTTCTCCCACACCCGCGGCACGGCGAGGAACATCGTGGGGTGTACCTTGACCAGGTAGTCCTTGATCTGCGTGAGGTCGCGGCAGAAATAGGCCTCACAACCGATTGTAAGCCCGGAAAAATTGAGCATCCCTTGCTCGGCGGCATGGCACAACGGGAGATAGCTCACGTAGCGCGTTTCGCGCTCGACGAGTGTCGGAAACACGGCCTTGACCGCGTTGCCGATGAGCTCGATCCCGCGATGGGTCAGCATGGCCCCTTTGGGAAGCCCAGTGGTTCCAGAGGTATAGATGAGCAATGCGACGTCGTCTTGGTCGACCGCAGCAAGCCGTGTGTCGAGCGCCGAATCGTCCACGGCATCCCCGAGCTTCATCAACTCCGCTAGCGTATGGACACGCGGATCGTTTGATCCGAGGTCGTCCATCGTGATGATGTGCTCGATCGTGCTGTCGCGATTTGCGATGGTCAGGTACTTGTCGAGCTGGTCTTGCTCGTCGCAGATGACGATTTTTGCTTGCGCGTTGTCGATGATGTAGGCCATTTGATCGGGGAGGAGCGTGGTATAGAGCGGTGCTGGGATCCCTTGGGCCGCATTGATGCCGTGTTGGCAGATCACCCAGTCAGGTCGGTTCTTGCCGACGATCGCGACGCAGCCCCCGGGCTCGAAGCCGAGAGAAATCAGTCCCTTGCCGACTCGCCGAACGTCCGCCCAAACCTCTGCCCACGTCGTGCTCTTCCACGTGCCGTCGGCGTTCAGGTCGTAAAGCGCATTCGCGTTACCTTTAGTCTTCGCCCAGCGCTCGATGTTCGAGAGCATCGTTCCTTGAAGGGTCATACGTGCCTCCGGTTGATCTCAGAGCCTACCTGATCGACCGACCCTTCAGGAAGCCCGATCCCGTCGCTCACGATCTTGAGGCCCTAACCCTTTGGGCGGCACACGACTCGCCAGGGTGAATACCCGAACTCAATCTCGCCAGCGCGTCCTGGAGCCCGCACCGACCAGCCCGAGGTCGAGGAGCACGGCAACGACGACGATCACGAGGTACATCCCATCGACCGAGCCGTGGCTATTCATCGCAAACGCGTACCCCAGCGTCGTCAGGGGCATGAAGAAAAAGCCGAGGAGCGGCCACAAAGTCGTTTCGTAGGCGCGCCCGAGGTAATCACTCAAGAGAAAGACCAACACGATCGCAAACCGTGGGGTTACGAGCGCAAGACACCCTACCAGCATCGGCATGCGCCGAGACTACCATGGGACTACTGATCGTTGCCGAGGTTCCGGACGACGGCGACGAGGGCGGCCACCACTTCTGGCTTGTCGGTGAGATCAGGATTTGGAGGCATCAGCGCGCTCAGACCCACCGCAGTCCCACCGCCGATGATGATCTTCTCGATGTGCTCGTCGGTGACGGATTTCTGCCACTCGGCAGATGTGTAGTCGCGCGGCTTCGGGTTGAGGGCTGCGGAGCCGGGTCCATCTCCTTTGCCTTTCTCTCCGTGACAGGTGACGCAGCGCGCTTTGAAGATTTCTTCGGCTTCGACCGCAGGATCTTTGGCAGCAACCGGCTCGGAGGGGGCTGCCTCCGGCGTGGGTGTAGGCTCTGCGGCGGGTTCGGGTTCGGCGGGAGCCGCCTCCTTGGAGGTGCACCCAAAGGTTGCCAGGCACACGACCAGCGCGGCGACGCAAATTCCTTCTTCACGCATAGGCTCTCCTTTGAGAATCCTATAGATCCGATTGAGAGGTCCGGAAAGCTCTCATCCCTCGTAGAGGTAGTCGAGCACGTCGTCCCGAGACAGGATTCCGACGATTCTCGTCCCGTCCAGCACAGGCAGCCTTCCGATATTGTGAGCCTTCATTTGCTCGAGCGCATCGCTCAGCGGGCTGTCCGGGCCTACGGTATGGACGGGATGCGCCATGCAGCTCGCAACCGTCAGTGAATCACGGCCGTCGCGTTTCGCCCGTTCGACGTCGCGTCGAGAGACCATACCGACGAGCTTTCCGGCTTCGATGACTGGCGCGCCGGCGTGGCCCCATTCGTGAAGGGAGTGGGCGAGCTCGCGTAAAGGCATTTTCGGGGTCACGGTCCGGACGGGACTCGACATGAGATCGCGAACGATTTCGGGACGGCGGCAGGTCTTCTCGATCGCAGAGTGAAGGCGAGATACCACGTCTGCGAGCGAACCCTCCCGAACGATCGCCGATCCAGCGCCTGGATGGCCGCCCCCACCGAGCTCGCCGAGGACGTCACCGATCATGACAGCATCGGATTGCGAACGCCCAATGATGTGCGTTTTGCCGTTTCGAAGTCGGTAGACGCAAAAGAGGGCGTCATGAGGGACCATGCGAAACGCTTCGGTGGTCACGCGCGCAAGCCCAGCCGGCGCCTCGTCGATCTCGTGTGCAGAAACCCCGATCCGAGTGCCGAACGTGGGAACTTCCTCCATTCGGTCGAGGATCGAAATGAGCAGCGAACGTTCTATGGCGTCGAGCGGGGGTCTGAGAAATCGCTGTAGCAGTCCCGGCCGGGCCCCGTGACCGAGGAGCCACGCGAGCGCCTTGGCGTCTCGTGAGTTGGTTCTAGAGTACGCGAGGGAGCCGGTGTCTTCGTGAATGCCGAGCGAGAAGAGCGTCGCCTCTTCCCGGTCGATGTCTGCACCTCGCGCAACGAGCTCCTCGACGACGAGTGTGGTCACAGCGCCCACGGGCTGGACGTGCTCCTCGTCCGATATCAAGTCATCAGGCGCGCTCGGATGGTGGTCCCAGACGACGATGCGGACACTGCTCGGCTTCCGGATCGCACGCTCGAGCACTTGTTCGACGTGACGGAGCCTGCTTCTTCGTCGGACGTCGGTCACGACCAACAGATCCACGTCGGAAAGAGTGACATCCTGGCACCGTTGGGTGAGGAAGCGGTTGCCGTGCAGGGTCAAGTACTGGTGCACGTTGGGCGCGAACCCACCGCCAACGCCAATCTCCGCACCTAGATGAAGCTTTTGAAGAGCCACACAAGATGCCAGGGCGTCGAAATCGGCGGTCTCGTGTGTGGTGATCAGCTTCACGCAGGTTCCAACGTCTCCTGGAGCACGCGCAACAGATCGACGTAGCTCACGATGCCGAGTAAATCGCCGGTGTCGACATCCGCCACGGGAATGGCGCCCACGCGATGCAACAACATGAGCTCCACGAGTTCGCGGGCGGAGGTTTCGGGACTGGCTTTGATGGGGCTCGTGTTCATGAAGCTGCTTACGGTCGCGGTGCGCGCGTTTTCCACGCTGTCGATCTCTCCTTCTTCGTCTGTACCAGAGAAGCTTCGGAGATCTCGATCGCTGATGATCCCGACCAGCTCGCTACCGCGAACGACAGGCAGGTGCCGAACATCGAGCTCGTAGAGTAGCGTAAGCGCTTCGGCAACCGACATGAGCTCGGTCGCGGTCACAGGGTTTTCGGTCATGATGTCTTTTGCGAGCACGAAACTCTCCTCTCTTGAACGTCGCCAAGCTAAAACATGGGAAATGGTAGGGTCGATTTTACTGCCTGGAAATCCTGAACCAGCTTCAGGGCGGCTACGACCGCCACCAGGGTGCAGACATTGGCGAGCACGAGCCCCCACCCGATCGATCGTAGACTCCGTGCGGTGGGACGAGCTATCGCGATAATCGCGACGACGAATGCAACGGGGACCGCCGCGGTCAGGATCCACAACGGACCGCGCGGCGTGAGAGGCGCTGCGGCCCCGACCCCGATCACGGCGATGCATGCGAGGATGACCAGTGCCCTAGCGGCGCGAACGCGGCGAAACTCTTCGTCGGTTTTGGCCCGAGTCCGCGCGACGGTAAGCCGTACCACGGACGTTCCCAAGAGCGAGGCCACCAGCCAAATCCCCACAACGGCCGACGAAGCAAGCACGCCCAACCCTGACGCGAGCCCAAGCGGCAGTGCCACCGAAGACAGGGCCGCGGCAGCCATCGTCTCGCCCATCCCGCTGCGCTCGAGCCCTTCAATGGCCATCATCATGACGCCGACCCCGAGCAGTAACGGTAGGACAACCGCGTATTGAGCGTGCTGCGGAGCGAGCCACAGCCCCGAGATGCCCGCACCGATCGCGACCAACATCGAGAGGACCAGTGCGCGCCGTGCTCGACCACCCTGTTCACGCTGCATGCGCGCGCCCCGCTGGCCGAACAGCACGAGAAGCGGCTCGTTCATGATGAAGCAGGCGATCGCGGCGATGGCTAGCAACAACGAAGAGGTGGTCGGTGAGCCCCCCAAGAAGACAGCCGTCATCGGAAACAACAGCTCTGCATAAGCGCCGTGCTCTCGCGGAATCATCTTTCGAGCTCGATTTCGCGGCGCGACCGGTCGCATCGACGGCCCGACGGAATCCGAAAGCGCGTCGGTGTGTTCCAGAGACATATGCGCTCGGGAGGACGAGCAAGGAGCGTACCAGCGATCAGGAGCATATCCTGCCTCGTTCTACACGAATCCCTGCATTTTGTGCGTTTACCGAAGCGTGTCGCGCAAGCACTGCGTATTTGGTCATAAACGGGCTTGTGACGCTTGGGTAGCGCCTAAGGCACCGACATGACGATTGCCCCGCTTCGGTGGACCAGCTCGTGAGAAACGCTCCCTAAGAGAGTGCGCGCGACAGCTCCTTTGCCGGTGGTCCCGCACACGATCAGTGGCGCGTCGATCTCTCGAGCCCTGGCCACGATCGCCTCGGCAGGGTCGCCGGCCAAAGCATGACACTCGATTCGGAGGTCATCGCTCTTGACGGCACCACAGGTCTGCATTTCGAGAAGTTTTCTGAGATCCTCGAGCTCTCGCTTGGTTTTCGACGCGTCTTTCTCGTCGCCGGAGTCGAGCACGGTGATCACGTGGACCTCCGCATCGAGCTGTCGACCCATGAACACACCGAGCTCGAAGGCACGCCGTGCGGGATCCGAAAAATCGTAAGCAACGACTAATCGCGGAATGAGCGCCATCGGTTATCCACCACCCTTCTTTTCTTTTCGCCGTTCGCGCACGACTAACACAGGGCATGGGGCGTGACGCACGACCTTTTCGGCAACACTTCCCAGAAAAGCGCGGGATAACCCGCTTCGACCGTGAGATCCCAAGATGAGAAGATCCGCGCCTTCGTCCTCCGCGATTTCGCACAGAGCGCGACCGGCCGAAGGATGCTGACACACGCTCAGCTCCACCTCGGGGACGTCCTTGAGGAGCGACGCGGTCTTTCCGCTGAGTGTTTCTCGAATCGCCTGTTCGATCTCGACTCTGATGCTGCGTTCTAGAAGGTCGGGCCGAGACCAAACGACGGGCGGCACGTTCGGAGTCGGATCGAACACATGAGCCACCAATACTCGCGAGCCAAACGTCTTGGCAAAAAGTGCCGCCGTACGAAGCGCTTCGTCGGAGATGTCCGAGAAGTCCGTGCCGACGAGAATCGTCTTGGGCTGATCCATGAGCTCACCCTTTCTATATCAAGCTCCGTGCCAATCAGGGCAGCGGAATCAAGCCGAAAGCGTATCCAAGAACACGCATGTTCTGCGAAAGATTCCGAGGCCACGCAGAAGTTGCGTGCCGGGTCGGGGCAAATCCTGCTAAAGGCTTCTGGCTCAGTCTTTGCACGACTTCGATCGGTCAAAAGGGAGGATGACATGAGCGACGATCCGTTGATGCCTTCCGAAGTTCGTCAGAAGGTTTTGACCCAGCACCGGGAGATCGAAAAGATGCTAGCGGAGCTGGAGGTTGGCGCGCGACAACTCCGAGAGGGAGAAGAAGAGGAGGATCGGGTTAAGCGCGCCGCATATGCCCTACGAGGAATCCTCGAGCTTCACATGACCTTCGAGGAAACCCACATGGTGCCGGCGATAAGCGAAGCGGACGGCTTTGGACCCGAACGCGCACGCCACCTCCACGCCGAACACGCCGAGCAACGAGCGCACCTCGACCGTTTGTTGCACGCCATCCTCGACGCGAAGTCTCCTGCCGAAATCGAAAAGGGGATCGCCGACCTTGCGGAGATGCTGCGCAAGGACATCGAGGAAGAAGAGAAACACTATGTCAATGAGAAACTTCTCCGCGATAGCCTCATGCCAACGGACACTTTTGGCGGCTGAAGGGTAAGCTCCAGAGTATCTAACCGAAGGCCCGAGATGCAGATCAATCAAATCCTCGTCCCCACCGATTTCTCCCAGAATGCATACCTCGCGCTCGATTACGCAATCGCGCTCGCGAAACAATGCTCTGCGAAGCTCCATCTGTTGCACACGCCGGTCATCCCCAACTATCTGCTGATGGATCTCTCGTACAGCCCGGGCCCGGAGGCCGTCACCCGCATCCTCAACGACGCGCAAGAGGCTCTCGATCAGCAGTCTCAAACGATCGACACAGCAGGGTTGGAGCACTTCACGGTGATCCGCGAAGGCACGGTCCACGAGGTCATTCGTGACTATGCCAAAGAGCACGATGTCGACTTGGTGGTCGTAGGGACGCATGGTCGGAGCGGCGTTTCGAAGTTCATGTACGGGAGCATTACCGAGCGGGTTCTCAAGACCGTGCACACACCGATCATCGTCGTTCCCCCAAAGGGCGATGGAGTCCCGAGCTCGATAGTCATCGCCTACGACTTTTCTGCGCCGGCCAAACACGCGGCCGAGGTTGCGCGAGCTATTCATGGCGTCTGCCACGGGTCTCTTCACCTCGTGCACAGCTACCTCGACGTTTGGGGCGAATACACGGATCGAGGAGCCGTCGTCGGTGAGGCCGCCGAAAAGCGTCGCCAGGCCCTGCACCGGGGGCTCGAAGGGATGCTGAAAGACGATGCCAACGAGCTTTTTTCGATCGACGCGCAAGCCATTCAGACGCACTTGGTGACGGGGGATCCCACTGCGGGGATCCTCAAAGTGGCCAACGACGTAGGGGCAAACCTGATATGCGCGGGCACCACCGGAAAGAGCGGCATCGAGCGCCTCCTGATCGGCAGCGTTGCCAGGCGGCTCCTCCACGACAGCGAGATTCCGCTACTGCTGACCCACCAGGAGGGCTGAAAGACCCAACTTGAATATGCGTCCCTAGAGGGCATCATACGCGCATCATGGTCGGGCGAATCGTCTTACTGAGTCTCTGGCTTGCGGCGCTCAGCGGTTGCGAATGCGGCTCGAAGGACGAGACCGAGGTCGAAGACCTTTCCGCGACGAAGCTCCCAGCAAATTTCGATCAAGTCATGGCCGATCACGCAGGACTTTCGATTGTGGCGAGGAATGCACTGATTCGAGGCGACCTCGCGATGGCCCGGCAATCGATGCGAAAGCTCGCATTCTTCATGGAACACGTGCCGTTCCCCGATCAGGGCAAGGAATACGCACGCATCACGAAAGAACTCGCCGAACAGGTGCGCGAGGGTAGCGATCTCGAGGAGGCTTGCATGGCATTTGCCCGATTGTCGTATGCATGCGGGCAGTGCCATCACGCCCTCGACCGTGGACCCCCGATCAAGCTCGACCCTGCTCCGGGTGGACACGACCTCACGATGCACATGAGACGGCACTACTGGGCGGTCGAGAGAATGTGGGAGGCATTATTGAGCGACTCTCCGAAGACCTTTCAAAGGGCCGCGCGTGTGTTGGCCGAGGCACCTCTTCATGGGCCGGAAAAACCGGACGCCGAAAGTCCTCCGGGAGCGACTCGTCTTGCCTACGAGGTCCATGATCTCGCCTTCTCGGCCGCAATCGAGGGAAGTACCGCGGAAGACGATTATGTCCCGGGCCCTGGGGAGCCTCGCGAGGCGAAGCCAACGACTCGCGGTCAGGCTGAAATTTTCGGGCAGCTCCTATCGGCGTGCAGCCAGTGCCACACATTGGTCGATGTCACACCGGCGCTGACGAGCAAAGGCCCCCGGGAGCCGTCACCGTGAGGCGATCCGCACAAGTTGCGCCAGAAAATGCTACGAGCCGCATGCAATGCGCGTCGACAGTGATATTGTTGGCGAGTTGTGACGGAATGACGCGATGGTTCGCGTCAGGCTTTGGCATACCTTCTGCTTAGGCGGTGTGCCTGGTCCGGGCCATTCATTGGGCCCAGGGTTCTAACGTGATTCTCCCGAGTTGGTTTCCAAGTCGATCTGACAGCCCGGCAGGGCTCCGTCTTCTCACGCGCGCATCGAGCGACGCCGCGGATGAGATGCCGGTTTTGCAGGCTGGGCCCGACGCAGAGTGGTTGTGCACGAACGCCGGCGGCTCCTTCGCGATGGGTACAATCGATCGACGCCCACGCCGCAAGTACCACAGCCTTCTCACGGTGCGCGAGCCCGGCATTGGTGGGCCACTCAACATCGCCGCGGAGCTCGAGGAATGGTTTGAAGTGGGTGGCGAGACGTTCGCGCTTCACAGCTACGACTGGGGAAACGCCGTGGAGCCCAACGGGGTTCAGTACTTGGTCGAGTTCGATCCCCAACCGCGATGGACCTACCGGTTCGCCGGCCTCGATGTGATCCGCGAGCTTTGGCTGGAGGACGGCACCGACGCGGTCTGGCTTCGCTACTCGATCGAAGGCCTCACCGAACCCGTCCAGCTCAGGTTGCGGCCCTTGATCCGATGCCGCCCAATCCACAAACTCACGTTCGCGAATCCTTTCCTGAACGGAGAGGTCGACGTCGACGACAGGAGCTTCCTACAGGCTACGCTGCGACCCTACAAAGACGTTCCTCCACTCGTGGTCAGTCTTCACGGTGCCCAGGGCACATTCGGGAGGGACGGCCATTGGTACGAAGGCGTCCACTACGAATGGGAGAACACCCGCGGCTACGACGACGCCGAGGACCTCTTCACGCCCGGAGAGTTTTGCATCACGTTGGACGGTGACACTTCGTTGAGCATGCGCCTCGGGACGACACCCACGGAGAGCCCCGAACCGCAGGTACTGGTCTCTCTTTCGCGCGAAGGCCGTTCGTTCCTCGAGGAGCTCGACGATGCTGCCGACGCTTATCTGGTGAAGCTCCACGGAAATCGGACCGGCGTGATCGCCGGGTTTCCGTGGTTTGGCGAGTGGTCTCGTGATTCGCTCATTTCACTTCCAGGACTGTGCCTCGCCCGGGACAAGGTCGACGACGCCTTGGCGATACTCGAATCGCTGGCTGAGCGCCTGGAAGGCGGGTTGATTCCAAACATTCCAAAGAGCGGCGACGTGCCCGCAAACAAGAACGCGATCGACGCCTCGCTCTTGTTCATCCGGGCGACCGCACTCACCTCCAGACGGACCCGGAGCCGGCGAGTGGTGGCTCTTCAAGAAGCGTGCCTCGACCTGATCGAGTGCATCATCGCCGGGGCGGATGCCCGAGTGCATCTGGACCGCCAGGGGTTTCTATTTGTCGACCAAGGACCCTGGGCGCTCACCTGGATGGACGCCATCGTCGATCAGCGCCCAGTCACGCCACGGTGGGGCTATGCCGTCGACCTCAATGCGCTTTGGCTGTCCAGCCTGATCACCGCGGGCCGGTGGGCCAAAAAGCTCCGCCCCAAGCTCGGCAAGACACTCGAAGAAACCGCGAAGAAACTCTCGGATCACTTCGAGGAAAAATTCTGGCTTCAAGATCTGGGCTTCTTGACCGACACACACGACGGCCGAAACCCCGATCGCAAGCTGCGACCCAATCAGCTTTGGGCACTCGTCTTGCCTGGAGTCCCGCTCGACAAATCGTACAAGCGCCGAGCATTGCACGCCGTGCGTACCAAGCTGCTCACGCCAGTTGGCCTTCGCACCCTGTCTCCCGATGACCCCGACTATCGACCGGTCTACGAGGGGGGACAAGCCGATCGAGACCTGGCGTACCACCAGGGGACCGTATGGCCATGGTTGCTAGGCCTCTATGCCGATGCGGTTCGCGCGATCGACGGGCCAAAGTCGGTGAACGCCGAGCTTCTGCCGGTCCTCGCGAGCCTCTGCGCCCACTTCCGCACAGAAGGCTGTATCGGTCAGATCGGCGAGGTGTTCGATGGCGACCCTCCGCACCGCCCGGGCGGCGCCCCCGCACAGGCGTGGAGCGTCGCCGAGGTGCTTCGAATCGCCAAGACGGCCGTCCCATGAAGGTGCTGATGTTGGGATGGGAGTACCCACCGCACATCAGCGGCGGGCTCGGGACCGCATGCCAAGGGCTGACGACGGCGCTCGCGAGTCGAGGCATCGAAATCGACTTCCTGCTACCGCGCCTCTACGGTGAAGAGGACGCGCCACACATGCACCTCCTCGGGGCTTCTGGATCCGAAGCGATCGAACGAGTCCCCGTCAAGACCTGGCAGAGCCAGGAGAGTCCGCTGCAAGAGGCGATCGCGAATGAGCCGTCTCTTTCGACGGACCCGATTCTGACGGCGGCAGCCCAGGCAAGCGAAGGAGCCGCCTCCGCGAGGATACGCACGATCCAGGTGCCAGCAATGTTGAAGCCGTATCTCGATCCATCCGCGTATCTCGAGCTGCTCGCAGCCGGCGGGTTCGACGAAGCCGCCGTAGCGCGGCTAGCACATGAGCTACCAGGCCCCCCCCACCGGCAGCCCGAGCACGCACACCTTCTGGGAGACGATCTCTGGGAATGGAGCACTGAGCCAACGACCGAGGCTCACTACGGTCACGACTTGTTTGCGGAAGTCGCACGCTATGCTGCCGCGGCCACCCGGAGGGTGCGGGGACGTAAGTATGACATCGTCCATGCCCACGACTGGATGACGTTTCCGGCAAGCATCGAGATCGCTGCCCGCGCCAATGCTCCCCTGATCACCCACGTCCACAGCCTCGAGTACGATCGAGCTGCTGAGGGCGCAGATCGCGAAATCGTGGCGGTCGAACGCCAGGGGCTCGAGCGCGCGAAGCGAGTCATCGCGGTCAGCTACTACACCCGAAGCCTCATCAACCGAGTCCATGGCACCTCCCTCGACAAGATTTCGGTAGTGCACAACGGGGTGTACACGCGCGCAACGGTCGAGGCATACACACAGCAGCGCAAATCGACGGGGCCCGTGGTCCTTTTCCTTGGCCGAGTCACTTTTCAAAAAGGGCCGGAGTATTTCGTCCAGGCGGCCGCCCGAGTGCTACAGCACGTCCCCAACGCGAAGTTCGTCATGGCCGGGTCTGGAGACATGCTGCCTCGCATGAAGGCGATGGTGGAGAGTCTCGGCATCGAGGACGCGTTTCGGTTCCCCGGATTCGTTCGAGGCGCCGATCTCGAGCGAACCTTCTCCACCGCCGACGTATACGTCATGCCCTCGGTATCCGAACCGTTCGGGATCGCTCCGCTCGAGGCGATGAGCTACGACCGGCCCGTCATCGTCTCGAAGCAGTCGGGTGTCTCCGAGGTCCTTAGGAACGCCTTGAAGGTCGACTTCTGGGATGTCGACAAGATGGCCAGTCAGATCGTGGCCTTGCTCGAGCTGCCCGAGCTTCGGCGCGTCATCGTCGACCTCGCGCGAGAAGAAATTCGTCATATCCATTGGGATGCTGCTGCAGAAAAACTCATTCCGATCTATCAATCGGTGAGCGCTGCCTAGGAGAAACCATGCCGTCTGTTTGTTTCTATTTCGAGGTGCACCAGCCTTACCGTTTGAAGCCGTACGGGGCGCTTCAAGTCGGCCAAGACCACGAGTACTTCGACTCCAAGCTAAACGGACAAGTGTTCCGCAAGGTGGCGGACAAATGTTACTTGCCGGCGAATGAATCGATGCTGCGGCTGATCGAACGCACCGACGGTCGCTTTCGGATTTCGTATGCCGTCACCGGTGTAGCGATCGAACAGATGAAGCAGTACGCGCCGGAGGTCATGAACAGCTTCGTGAGGCTCGCCAAGACGGGTGCCGTCGAGTTCATTGCCGAGACCTACTATCACAGCCTTGCCGCGCTCTACGACAAGGATGAATACAAGGCGCAGATCGATCTCGAGGTCGACCTCATTCGGTCCGAGTTTGGACAGACGCCGCGCGTGTTCCGCAATACCGAGCTCATCTACGACGACGAGATCGGTCAGTTTATTTCGGATCTCGGCTTCGATGCGATTCTGATCGAAGGCGCCGATGACATTCTCGACTGGCGAAGCCCGAACTTCGTTTATCGCGTTCCCGGAAGAGAAACGCGCCTATTGACGAAGAACTACCGTCTCTCCGACGACATCGCATTCAGGTTTTCGAATCGAGCATGGGCCGAGTTCCCGCTCACGGCAGACAAGTTTGCCAAATGGGTCCATCAACACAGCGGTGCCGGTGACGTGATCAACCTCTTCATGGACTACGAGACCTTTGGCGAGCACCAATGGAGGGAAACCGGCATCTTCGACTTCCTCGAGCACCTTCCCGACCTGCTATTCACCCACCCGCACTGGGACATTCTCACGCCAGGCCAGGTCATCGAACGCTACCCCGCGCTTGGTGACCTTTCGTTTCACAGAACCGTCTCGTGGGCAGACGAAGCCCGCGATATCAGCGCGTGGCGCGGGAACGCGATGCAGCAGCGTGCCCTTGCCGAAATCTACGCCCTCGGCACGGACGTGAAGCGCCGAAACAATTCGCACTTGTTGGCGCTTTGGCGGCGCTTACAGACGTCAGACCATTTCTATTACATGGCGACCAAGTCCGCCTCCGACGCTGAGGTGCACGACTACTTCAGTCCATACGAGGGGCCCTACGACGCGTTCATCCACTACATGAACGTGCTGAAGGATTTGAATCTCTCGGTGCTGGGCCCACTGGAGAAGCGGATACCAGCATGAGCAAGCCCGCGTTCTTCGAGATCTCGTGGGAGGTCTGCAACATGGTCGGCGGGATTCACACCGTCTTGGCCAGCCGGGTTCGCGAGGTTCAGGAGAGACACGGCGAAGACGGATATATCACTTTTGGTCCGGACATTCCGAGAGCCGAAGGGGTTGTTCCAGAGTTCCGCGCGGACGTGTGGGACCCCGAGCTACTCGACTCTCTCAAAGACCATGAGGTCGGAGTCGTGATGGGGCGTTGGCTGGTACCAGGCGAGCCTCGCTGCCTTCTGATCAACCAGTCGCGTCTCTACCAGCGCAAAGACGAAATCCTCGGCCGCTACTGGGAAGAGTTCGGGCTCGATTCGCTCTTTGGCGCCTGGGACTACTACGACCCGGTGTTGTTCGCACACGGTACGGGGATGGTGATCGAGCACATTCGTGATCGATTTCTTCTTCCAGCTCGCCAAGCAGCGATCGTCCAAGCTCACGAGTGGATGTCTGCCGCTGCCATCCTTCACCTGAAGACCGCAGCGCCCGAGATCGGCACTGTGTTCACCACGCACGCCACAATGCTCGGACGCTCCCTCGCGGGGCGAAAGGCCGACCCAAACTTCTACCAGTCTCTGCCGAGCGTAGACGTGGAAGCCGCGGCCAAGGAGCTCCAGGTTTCGTCGAAGCACTCGATGGAAAAGGTTGCCGCACATGCGGCAGACGTGTTCACGACGGTGAGTGAGATCACTGCCCTCGAATGCGACCATCTTCTCAAGCGCAAACCGGATGTGATCTTGCCCAATGGTTTTGGCGCTCGTCCGGTTATGCCCGAGCAGCGTACACGGGCGCGAGACGAGCTTTTCAAGCTCGCGGAGTTGACCACCGGGGACACCTACGATCGAGACGGGACGCTGATCTTCGCGCTGGCCGGACGCTACGAATACATCAACAAGGGCGTGGACGTTTATCTGAATGCGTCTGCAAAGTTACGGACCGAGCTCGAGTCCCGAGATGGGAAGCGCATCATCCTGTACGCGATGCTGCCTGCCGGACATGCCGAGCCAAAGCGACAACTCTGGGACAGGGCCCATGGCGGTTCTGCGGGGCCGCCGCTTCGATGCACACACGACCTCGTCGATGAGGCCAACGACCCGATCACCAATAAGTTGAACGCGCTCAGCTTCGACAATAATCCGGGCGCCCGCGTACACGTCGTTCACGTGCCGATCTACCTCGACGGCACCGACCCGCTGATCCGCCAGAGGTACTGGGACCTCCTGCCCGGTGCAGACCTCGGTGTCTTTCCCTCGTTCTACGAGCCCTGGGGATACACCCCGCTTGAGGCTGTAGCCTTTGGCGTCCCAGCCATCACGACGGATCGCGCGGGTTTTGGTCGGTGGGTCGCCCGCCAGGGAGACGGTGATCGAACCGGGGTTCGTGTGCTCAAACGAGAGGGGGTTCCCTTCGATGAAGTGAGCGACACCCTGACTGCGGCTCTGGTCGAATTCATCGATCTCTCTCCAGAGGATCGGGAGTCCCTGCGGCGGGCATCCCTCGCGACGGCTGCGTTGACCGCGTGGTCCAACTTCATGGACCACTACGAAGACGCGCATCACCGGGCATTAGCGGCAGGCGCGGCCAGGCGAAAAGAGCTCCCCATGGAGCGACTCAGCGTGCCGTCGATGCCGGCCGCGACTGACACCTCGGGCGTTTTCGGCCTGGTCGAACGATTACCCCGCGCCGAAGGAGAGGAGGCACCGCCGTACACTCGGACTTTCAACGTCGCCAACGCCCTCCCGGACGAGCTGCAACCTCTAGAAGACATCGCGGCGAACCTATGGTGGCGCTGGCATCCCGAGGCGGCCGCGCTCTTCAAGCGTCTCGACCCGACCCTCTGGTTCGAGCTCGAGGAGAACCCGCACGCGCTTCTCGACCAGGTAAAGCCAGACAGGCTCATGAACCTCGCGATGGACGCGGAGTACGTGCGCAGTGTCGAAGAAGTTCATCAGCGCTTGCCGAGCTCGACCGAGATGCCGGAGCCTCGCATCGCCTACTTCTGCATGGAGTTTGGGATTGCAGGCTTTCTCAAGCTGTACTCCGGTGGCCTCGGGATCCTCGCAGGCGACCATCTGAAGGCCGCCAGCGATTTGAACCTGCCATTGTGTGCTGTTGGGCTTGCCTACCACGAGGGCTACTTCCACCAGTTCATCGATCGTGACGGTCAACAGGAAGCTTGGGGAGACAACAACGACTTTCAGAACCCACCTTTCGAGCAAGTCATGGCAGGCGCCTATGCGCCCCTCAAGGTGACCGTCCCCCTGCCGACAGGCCCCGTGCACGCGCAAGCCTGGCAGCTCAAGGTCGGGCGGATCCCGCTCTTCTTGCTCGATACGGACATCTCGGACAACAAGCCAGAGGACCGCGCGATCACCAATCGACTCTACGGCGGTGACCCGGAACATCGGCTGCGGCAGGAGATGATCCTCGGCCTCGGAGGTTACCAGCTCCTCACCGAACTCGACATCGATCCGGACGTGTTTCACATGAATGAGGGACACAGCGCCTTTCTGCTCATCGCGCGTGCCGCGCACCTGATTCAACGGCACGGCCTGCGCTCGCAGGAAGCGTTCGAGTACATTCGCAACACGACCGTGTTCACGACCCATACACCCGTGCCGGCCGGGCACGACCATTTCCCCGAGGAGATGGTGCGGCCTTTTTTGTCACGTTTCGAGCACGTCCTGCGACTAGACTGGCCCCGCCTCATGGCGATGGGCCACACCCCCCAAGGGAAGCCCAACGAGTTCGGCACCACTGCGTTGGCGGTCAGGAGCTCCGGGCGCATCAACGGAGTAAGTGCGAAGCATGGCGAGGTCGCCCGCCAGATGTTTCTCCAGTTCTACCCCGATATGGACAGCGCCGACGACGTCCCGTCCACCAGCATCACAAACGGTGTCCACGTCCCAAGCTGGCTTGCTCCTCGATGGCAGCGATTGGCCGAGCGGGAGATGGGCCCAAACTGGCGCGATTCGATCGAAGACGCCGACCGGTGGGAGTGGCTGCGTCACCATGACCCCGCCGAGGTATGGAGCGTGCATCAGGAGCTTCGGCAGGACTTCGTCGGCTGGCTCAAGGACCACCTCACCAAGACGTGGACTCGTCGTCGCGAAAACCTTTCGGTGCTTCAGGACATTCTCGCCCAACTCGACGAGGATCGACTCTTCATCGGCTTCGCGCGCAGGTTTGCACCCTACAAACGTGCAGACCTTCTGCTCAGCGAGCCCGAACGGCTGGCCAAGCTCGTCGATGGAAACCCCGGGGCCACGCTGATCTACGCCGGCAAGGCACATCCCGCCGACGGGCAAGGGAGGGCGCTACTGCAGAGGGTCTATCAAGCCACCAAACACCCCGATTTGGTCGGAAAAGTCATCTTCATCGAGAACTATTCGATCGACGAAGCCCGCCGAATGGTCGCCGGGTGCGACGTTTGGCTCAACACTCCAACCCGCCCGCTCGAAGCAAGCGGTACTTCGGGCATGAAGGCCGCGATGAACGGCTGCTTGAACCTCAGCGTCGACGACGGCTGGTGGATCGAGGGGTACGAGGGTGACAATGGCTGGGTCATCGACTTGCCGGCAACGACCATCCACGACCCGAGCGCATACGATCGCGCCGTCACGATGGCCTTACTTGAGTCGGAAATTCTTCCCACCTACAAGCGGCGCAACGATGCCGGCATACCGCTCGAATGGGTCGAGCGAATGAAGGCCAGTATGGCAAGTATCATTCCTCGCTTTTCATCTCGCCGAATGGTGACCGACTATGCCGATATGTTCTACGAACCGGCCATGAAAGACGCGGTGGCGCTCCGCGAATCGAACTACCGGCCACTCTTTGCGCTGGCCGATCTCGCCGAGAGGCTGCGCGCGCATTGGGGCGAGATCGCAATGGAAAGCGTGCGGTTCGGAGGCCTCGGCGCAGACGAGCTCATCGTCGGCACCACGGTTTCAGCCGAGCTCTCCCTCCACCACCCGGGCCTCGACGCGCGGGAACTCGACGTGGAAGCGGTGGTTGCTTTCGGAGCACGGACGCACGACAGGCCATCGCGAATCCTGGTGCCGTTCGAGGCTAAGGGGAAAGAAGACCGAAGCACCTGGCGTGGAGCCTTCACGGTCGAAGCGAGCGGTGGACACGAGCTGAGGTTCCGAGTGCGACCCAGACAACGAACGAAGATGCGCGCAGGAACACTAGGCATGCACATCCAAAAGTGGCTATGAGCCACTGACCTGGCACGAGCACTGGCACTGACACTGGCACTGTCGCTGTCGCTGGCACTGGCACTGGCACTGGCACTGTCGCTGGCACTGGTACTGGCACTGGCGCTGGCACTGTCACTGTCACTGTCACTGTCACTGTCACTGTCGCTGTCGCTGTCACTGTCGCTGTCGCTGTCACTGTCACTGTCGCTGTCACTGGCACTGTCCTAGGGACTCCTTGTTTTTGGGTTTGCGCCCTGTTGACCACAGCGGGGTGAGGCCAACAGGGCCCAAACCCAACACAAGGAGTTCAATCATGGGATCAGAGAACGTTTACATTCGAGCCCGCAAGGTGGTGCAGGAAGTCGCTCCGCTCCTCCGGGTGGTGCGGAGGCAGGACAAGGCGCTGGCGGATCAGCTCAAGAGAGCCGCGCAGAGTGTGGTGCTCAATATTGCGGAGGCTCGGGGGAGTGATGCGGGGAATGCGCGGGCCCGGTTTTCCACCGCTTGCGGGTCGGCCAAAGAGGTCCGCGCCGCGCTTCATATCGCGAGTGACTGGGGGTACATCGGGTCTGAGACGGCGACCCACCTCGACCGGAGGCTCGACGAGGTGTGTGCCATCACGTGGTGTTTGGCCAAACGCTAACGCCCGGAGAGTCTCCACGACATCGCGCAGACCTCATCGAGCGCGATGTCGAGCTCTGCGCATTGGTTCGGGCCGACGTAGCCGTAGGCCGCTGCGAGCTGGAGCCCCGCACGCACCTCTTTCGCCGACCCACACGCGCTCGCGAATCGAGCCCTCGCCGTTCCCGGGTCATTCCCCTCGGCCTCGGCGATGTTGAGCACCACGCTATTCATAGCCCGTCGCACCTGGTCGAACAGATCCCTATCGGCCTTTCTGATGACCGGAAGAAGAGGCTGAAGCCCCGCCGCGGCCTCGAGTGCCTTTTGCTGAACGATGAGTCCCATGAGTGATTTCCTTTCCGAGGGCCTTGGGCCCTCGCAGAAGGGCGAAGCCCGGGGTCCAAGGCCCTCGGAAAGGAAATCACGATGATCCAAGATAGATCACACTGGCACTGGTGCTGACAGCATCACGGACACTGGCGCTGGCACTGCCGCTGACACTGGCACTGTCGCTGACACTGTCGCTGGCACTGTCACTGGCACTGACACTGTTCCGAGGGGCCCCATTGCGAGCACGCCCGTCCCGCGCCGGGGTCCGAGTTACCGGTCGACGCAGAGCCAGCTACGTCATGACTCTTGCGAAGTCTAATCCACCTACGATCCCAGTCACTCCCCGTTGGTTTTCGATCAGGATTCGGCGCACGTTCATCCCAAGGGCCTGCGCCGCGGCTCGACCCATTCCGATGCCGGCAGGTAGAATTAGAATGCGGACGTTCATGGCGTGCTCGACGGCGGTCTGTGGGGGCAGGCGGCGCGACTCCAACGCGCACACCTGATCGAAAATACCCACCGGGAAGTCGCCCTCAACCACCACGAGGCCGTGCTTGTTCGATAGATCGAGGCGGTCGACGGCCAGTGCAATCGGGTCCTCGGCCTTCACTTTGACCACGGAGCTTGACGCGATCTCGGCGATCGGTGTCTTGATGCGCTTCTCACGAACCGCACGCATCAGGTCACGAGTCGACACCACGCCCTCCAGCTTCCCCGAGCGCGTGACGAACACTCTATGGACACGATGTTTGAGCATTGCCTTGGCGGCGGCCGAGAGCGGATCGTCGGGAGTCAGCTGGATCGCCGGCGATTGCATGATTTCCTCGACGGGCCGGTCTGGCACTCGGAACGTCTGTCCCTCGGTGAAAACGGCTGCATGCAAGATGTCGGTTCGCGAAACGACACCCTTGAGCTTCCCTTCATCGTTGACGACGCCGAGGGCGGATACCCCTTGTTTCGAGAACGACTCATTGGCTGCGATCAAGCTTTCGCCGATGCGAATTGTCTCCACGGGGCTGCTCATGTACTCGGTTACGGGCATTTCGAAGTTGGCCATCTCTTTACCTCACCTATGTCATTTGTTCGCAGACGATTGAAAATCAGACCGCGAGCACCTCACCAAGCTGCCTGGTGAGCTCTTCTTCGTCGCTCGCAGCGAGATCCTTGTCGAGCGTTCCGACGACGCACCGCTCAGTCGGCGCATCGAGTGAAGACCGCAGCAGCCCCAGGAACTTTGGAGGAGCGACGAGCACCAGACGGTCGTACTGACCCGTGGTGCGAGCCTGCCGCAACCTGCTGGCCAATTCCCGCGCAAAATCGGAAACCGCGCGCTCGTGAGGCCCCTCGGAACGGCTCATGGCGGCCCGCCGAGCGTCCCCCGCATCCCGCCGAAACGATCGCCCAGGCCGATCTGCGTCGAAATCACCGTCCTGGAGGCGCCCTTCTGGGTGGTCGATCCCCTCCAACAGCCGTAACCCCTTCCCGGGCCCCAAATTCTCAAACACACGAGCACCTGCCCCGTGTGCAACCAATACCCATGTCGTTGCCATGTCGAACCCTTCGATCCTACCTAAGCAAAGGCCGTGCCCATTGAAGTCGGCCTTCGCGCCACAGGAACCCGTCCTTGGAGGTCGCGGGGATGATCGTAGCGCAAGCGCTGCGTCGACAGTACGAGCTGCGCGAGAAATGCGTCGCGTCGACGTGATTTGCGTTCGACTGGTATGGTGTCGTCCAGCATACGGACGCCATGGAAAAGCTGAAAGCCGACCTCGAAGCCACCGGCCTCGAGTTGATCGAAACTCACATTTCGTGGGTGTTCTTGGGCGATACTGAGGTCTTCAAGATCAAGCGCCCCGTGAACCTCGGCTTTCTCGACTTCACGACGATCGAAAAGCGACGCCATGCGTGTCACGCGGAAGTTCAACTCAACGCGAGACTGGCGACCGATGTCTATCTGGGCGTCGTACCGGTTACGCGAAGTGCATCCGGGGTCCACCGCTTGTCCGGAGACGGCGAAATAGTCGATTGGGCCGTTCACATGAGACGACTCCCTGACGACCAGCGGGCCGATGTATTGCTTCAAGCGGGTGAGCTCCAGCCAAAAGACGTGGACCGGCTCGCTTCGCATATCGTCACTTTCCATGCAGGCGCTCGCTGTGACGCAGAGACTTCGCGGTACGGACAGGTAGAGGTGATCCGTCGCAACGTTCGTGAAAATTTCGAACAGACGCGCGGAGTGATTCACGAATACCTCAGTGCGGACGAGGCCCGTGAAGTGGAGGCTTGGCAGCTCGCCACCCTGGAGGACGAAGCCCGCTTTGCAGCGCGCGTGGCCGCAGGCCGTGTTCGGGACGGGCACGGCGACCTGCGGCTCGAACACGTGTACTTCGGAGGTGACGACTCTATTGCGATCATCGACTGCATCGAGTTCAACGAACGCTTTCGTTACGCCGATGTCTGCGCAGACATCGCGTTTCTTTCGATGGACTTCGCCTGGCACGGGCACGTCGACCTCGCGGAAAGGCTTCTTGCCGGTTACGCGCGGCAGTCCGATGACTACGATCTTTACTCGGTGGTCAATTTCTATGAGAGCTATCGAGCCTTCGTCCGTGGAAAGGTCTCGGCGATCTTTGCCGCGGACGCAGAAGCCTCTCTAAAGGCGCGAGACCGCGCAGGGCGGGAGGCCCGGCGCTACTTCGTGTTGTCGCTAGCCTTCGAAAGACCTCCGCTCGTGAGCCCGCGAGTAGTCGCCGTCGGCGGGATGATCGCGAGCGGCAAGAGCACCGCGGCGGACGCGATCGGAGAGCTTTTGGCGGCGCCGGTCATCAGCTCCGATCGAACGCGAAAGCGCCTGAGGGGCACGAGCCCTACCGAAACGATGAAGAGCGACGTCTGGTCGGGGCCTTATTCGGAAAAGTCCACCCACGAAGTGTATGATGAGCTCCTACGCCGGGCTGGAGTCGTCGTCGACTCGGGGCGTCCCGTCGTCGTCGACGCGTCGTTTCGAACGCGCGCCATGCGGCAGTCGATTCACGAACTCGCGTCACAGCGTGGTGTTCCATTCACGTTCGTGGAGTGCGTTTCCCCGCGCCAAGTTTGCCTCGCCCGCTTGAAGCAACGCGAACGTGGTGGACCGCACGAAAGCGATGCGCGCTCTGCCCTATTCGATGAGTTCGCGAAGAAATACGAGCCTGTAGTCGAGCTCCCCGGAGCCGAGCACGAGCGTCTCGACACGTCTCGAACCCCCCTCGAAACTCAGAGGCGTATCGAGCAGCTCTTTTCCTGAGATCGGGTTACGGCCGGACTGCCAGCACTGGGACGGGAGAATAGCGGAGACAGTATTGAGGCGTGCTGCCCAACATCATACCCCGGAGCCTTCCCTGACCACGCGACCCCACGAACAACAGATCCGCCTGGTGATCGGCGGCTGCATTGCACACCTTCTTTCCGATCGACCCATCGAGCACCTGCACCTTGGTGTCGGGGTGCAAGCCTTCGCTCACGATAAGCTGCTCGAGTCGCGACCGCGCAGCCGAAGCAAGCCCCTCGAGAACGCTTGGCCACTCGCGCGGTAGGACGCTTTCCATGATCGGATGCGGAACCACGTGAAGAAGCACCACCTCGCCCTCGACAGCTGCCGCAACATCTCGGGCCCAACGAACCGCTTCGATGCCGTGTACCGAGAAATCCACACCGACGGCGATTCGCGCGCCCTGGTAGCTCTTTTGAACGCGGCCGCATGCGACGACGACCGAGCACGGCGCCTGTCGGACGACCCGCTCAGCGGTAGTGCCGAGAAGCCGCTCAGGCAGACCCACGGCGCCGGCGGGGTCACCCACTGCGATCAGATCGGCGTTCACCGCCACCGCAGTACGAAGGATCGTTTCCCACGGCTGCCCTTCCTCGCACGAGGTGTGACAAGCAACGCCTGCTTCCTCACAGCGACGACGCTCGTCCTCTAACATCTGCATGCAGTTTTCGAACCGACCTTTGAAACGCTCTCGAAGCGCGTGGGCGGCGGACCTCGCGCCGAAAGGAAGATCCGGCCACGCATGGTCCAAACCGATTTCGTTGGCGTGCACCAGCCAAAGCGTTGCCTCGGTGGCTAATGCCGTCGGAACCGCCAGTTGTAGGGCGCGTCGGCCTGACTCGCCGAGGTCGGTGCCCACCACAATCGTCTTAATCGCCGTTCTGATCGCCATGGCTCAAATTCGCAGCAAACCCCGTGCCAGACCCCGGATCTGCATCGCTTAGGCGCCAGGGTCCGAAAGCGACTGGATCGCGTACTCGACGAAATCCGCCTCGGTGACCATCCCGACCAGGACCCCACGCTCGACTACCGGAACACAGCCATACCCGTGGGAACGCATAGTCAATGCCGCTTCGAGGGCCGATGTATCGGGATTGACTGTCCGGACTTCCTTTGTCATCAGCCAGCGAGCCTCGATCCACCGGTTCATGTGGGACTGCTCGACGGTTGGCGCGCCCGACAACGAGCCTTCCTGACTTCGCAGCACATCTCGATGTGACACGATCCCGAGCAGTCGGTGATTTTCGTCGACGACCGGGACGTGCCGGATGTGGCCCTCTTCCATCAACCGAATCACTTCCCGAAGCGGGCGCGTCGGCCCCACTGTCTTCACCGGCTCGCTCATCAAATCCCGGACCAAGAGCTGGGTCATGGGTTGCTCACCTCCTCTACTCTACGCCTATGAGACAAGGCACGTTCCATGCCAGGGTTTTCCAGCGATTATGCATTCTCTTCGTTAACCCCGCGACTTGACGCATATTGTGCGCCAGCGGGCTTGGGGCAAACCGGACAATACTGCCATCGGGGCGGGCGCGCATCTTGCTACGAAAACCATGCGTGACAGCCAAGCGAACGCCATTTTTTGAGCGCTTGAGTGCGCTCGACGCTACCTTTCTCGATATCGAGAGTAGAGCCGCGCCCATGCACGTGGGGGCTGCCCTTCTGTTCGATGCCAAGCCGCTGCAGCTCGAGCATGGCGGACTCGATTTCGAGCGCCTGACCCTATACACCGAGGCCGCCCTCGACAGCATTCCGCGCTACCGGCAGCGCCTGGAATGGGTCCCGGGGCTCGAGCACCCGGTTTGGATCGACGACGACCGCTTCAACATGCGGTTTCACTTGCGCCACACTCGCCTGCCGCTCCCAGGAGATGAGCGCACCCTCAAGCGATTGGTCGGGCGCCTCTTTTCCCAACATCTGGACCGAAGCCGGCCACTTTGGGAGTTCTGGGCTGTCGAGGGCGTCGAAAACGAAATGTTCGCCCTCATCGTGAAGACACACCATTGCATGGTGGACGGCGTCGCGGGGGTGCAGCTGCTCCAAGCGCTCCTCCAGCCCACTCCCGATGCCACCGTTCGCGAGCCCGCAGGTTGGCAGGCGCGCCCGGCTCCAAGCCGAGTTGCGCTCCTGCGCGACGAGGTGAGGCACCGCATCGATGGTATGCGCAAGCTCGCGGGTTACGCGCCGCGCGTTCGGGAGAATCTGAGAGGCCTCGAAAGCGTGCTTCGTTCCGGGCTCAAGCCCACCCCGCGCACCCCTTTTACCGAGCAGGACATCAGCCCCTACCGGCGCTTTGACTGGACGAGCTTCGATCTCGCCGACGTCAAATCGATCAAGAAAGCACTAGGCGGCACCATCAACGACGTGGTGGTCACCGCTACGACCGGCGCGGTGCGTCGGTTTCTTCAGCGGCGAAAGACGGATGTCGACGGCATCGAGCGCTTCCGAAGCGTGCTTCCGGTCAACATTCGAAAAGCGGGGGGCCTGTCGGGCGGAAACCATGTTGCGATGCTCCTCGCCGATCTGCCCGTGTCCGAGCCCGATCCACTTCGTCGGCTCGAGAAAGTGGTCCGTGTCACCACCGCGCTGAAGCACGAATCGAATCAAACGGGAGGGGCGGAGCTCATCGAAGAGGTCGCCGACCTCACGACCAAGCGAATCGTATCGGAGTTGTTCAAAACGGCGATGCGGATCCGTACTTACAATTTGATCATCACGAATGTGCCGGGGCCACCTTTTCCGCTGTATATGCTCGGAGCGCCACTCAAAGCGATCTACCCCATGGTCCCATTGATGCAGAACCAAAACCTGGGGATCGCGCTGTTCAGCTACTGCGGTGGGCTTTACTGGGGGTTCAACGCGGACTGGGAGTCTTTCCCTGATGTCCACGAGTTCGTCGAGGATCTGGAGGCCTCGTTCGATGAGCTCAAGACGCTCGCCAAGGCGCGGACCCTAGAAGCTCGGAGCGCCGCCGATGGCCAAGAGCCCTCGGCGCGCACCTGATGCGCATCTTTTTCATGTCCGCGCCGCGCACCAGGTCTGAAAGCTAAGAAAAACTGGGGCGACCGCCGAATCCCTTGGCACGTAGCCTGCATGGTAGGAGAAGCATGACAAGCGCAAACATCGCATCCGAGTTGCCCACGGGCCAGCGTCTGCCAGACCATAGACTGACTGTGGCAGATTCGACTGGGCGCATATTGGTGATCGACGACGAGGCGAACGCCCGAACCGCTCTCGCGGAGTTGCTCGAAGACGCCGGCTACATGGTGAGCACGGCAGCGGACGGCCGGACTGGGCTCGTTCAGCTCGAACAGTTCGATCCCGATGTCGTGCTGACCGATCTGAAGATGCCAGGCATGGACGGTCTTGCGCTGATCGAGCACGGTCGCCCGCTCGCGCCCCACGCGACATTCATTGTGATGACCGCCTTTGCCACCATCGATACCGCGGTCAAGGCGATCAAGCTCGGCGCGGACAGCTATCTGACCAAGCCTCTCGAGCTCAGTGCGGTCACGGCGATCGTCGGGCGCGGTCTCGAGAGGGCGCGTCTCTCCCGCGAGGCGGCGCAGCTTCGAGAGAGAGTCGACGAGCTATTCCAGTTCGACAGCATTCTAGGCGAGCATCCATCGATGCAGCGGCTCATGAAGAATGTCGCTCAGGTAGCGCGCAGCCGAGCAACGGTCCTCATCCATGGTGAAACCGGCACCGGCAAGGAGCTCATTGCCTCCGCGATCCACCAAAACTCGCAACGTAAGGACAAGCCTTTCGTCCGTTTGAACTGCGCATCGTTGAGTGAGACCCTTCTCGAATCCGAGCTGTTCGGTCACGAGCGTGGCTCGTTCACCGGTGCGGTAGGCCGCCGCGACGGACGGTTCACCCAAGCCGATGGCGGCACCCTCTTTCTCGACGAAGTCAGCGAGATTCCCGCAGGTGTGCAAATCAAGCTGCTTCGATTTCTCCAAGAACGAGAGTTCGAGCGAGTTGGAGGCAACGAGACCCTCAAGGTAGACGTTCGGGTCGTCGCAGCGACCAACCGCGATCTCAAGCAAGGCGTCGAAGAGGGCCGTTTCCGGGAGGACCTCTACTACCGGTTGAAGGTCGTCCAATTGGACGTGCCGCCGCTACGCGTTCGACGAAGCGACATTCCCCTACTCGCCCAAACATTCGTTCGGAAGTACGCGCGAGAAAACGAACGTGAGGTGAACGGGTTCACGCAGCGTGCGCTTCAACACCTCATGATCTATCCATGGCCGGGAAATGTGCGAGAGCTCGAAAACGCGATCGAGCGCGCCGTCGTGATGTGCGAGGGAGAACTGATCGACATCGACGACCTACCGACTTCGGCACACGCGACGTTGGACAACGGCTCGGTGCTGGCCTTGATTCCCGGTATCACGATGTCGGAGCTCGAGCGGATGGCGATCCTCCGGACCTTGGATGCGGTCGATGGCTCGACATCTCGCGCGGCCGAAATTCTCGGGATCAGTCAGCGTAAGATCCAATACCGCGTCAAGGAGTGGGGCTATCAACCACCGACTCGAGCCGATGGCGACTAACGCGACCGCCGCCGCAACGGAATCCAGAAGGAAGCTTGGGTGCCGCCTCCGGACGCTCGCGTGAGCTGGGAAGCGCCCCCGTGGAGCTCGACGATGCGCTTCACGATCGCGAGGCCCAAGCCGGTGCCCGCCTCTTTGGTGGTCACAAACGATTCGAAGGCGCTATCGGCGATCTCTAACGCGACGCCAGGGCCGTTGTCGATGACTGCAACCTCCCAACGGTCGCGATCCAACCGACGGCTCGTCACACGAATCGTGGGTGACTCGCAATCGATCACGGCTTCGACCGCGTTGGTGATCAAGTTGTTCACGACCTGTTTGAGCCGGTCAGGCTCCGCGAAGAGGAGGCCCGGACTCCGGTCGATATCCGAAGTAATGTCGATGCCCTGGGATTGGATCTCCGGACCGCGAAGCTCGATCACTTCTTTCACGAGCTCGCTCGCATCACAGTGGACCGGCTCAAAACGCCGCGCTCTCGCTAGATTGAGGAAGTCATCGAGCAGCATGGACAGACGCTTGAGCTCGTCTTGGACGATGTTGGTACGTCGCTCGATTCTGCGTCGAGTCGTAGCATCACCGACACTCTTGGCGTTGCGTTCAAGTACATTGAGTTGAAGCATTGCGGCATTGAGTGGGTTGCGAATTTCGTGAGCCAAACCCGCAGTCAACCTGCCCATGACCGCCAACGACTCGACCTCGGCGGTCTTCTTGAGGATGTAGTCTTCGCGATACGTCTCGAGCATGATCGCGAGCTCGATATCGCAGATCTGATCGATGGCTTGGTGCCGTTCGAAGAAGGCTCGAGTACCCCCGGACGTTTCGGAGACAGCCCGATGCAACCCGGTCCGAATCAAGTTCATCGCCGCCAGCATGTAACGCTGGTCGAGGCCGACCTTGACATGCATCCGGCCGATCCGCGCCCGTTTTTCAAAGTACGCCTCGTCGTAGGGTCCGGTCACCAACCGATCGAGCCAATCGTGCAAAGACACCCGCAGCCGGGCGACCTGAGCTTCGTCCCGCAAAACGGCTTTTGCCCCAGGGTCGGCGAGGACGGCATCGTAGAACTCTTGAACAATCCGTGCGAAATGAGGACGGAGCATTGGGCCCAAGCTCTGGAGCGTTTGAGCAGACTCGGCATCGAAGCCTACATAGCCGCGTAGGTGCCAAAGTATGGAGACATCCGTCACTGGGTTTGGGCTAGAAAACTACGCCCTTCGTGTCAAGCGCCCGCAGTGACGGCAAAGGTGCCCGTTGAGAAGGGCGTCCGCTGGGGTAGGCGAACCAGGCTCACCGGACAGGGGGCGTCTTGGGTGAGAATCCGGATCTCGCCGGGCGGTATCTCAGTGGTCTCGGTGAGCAGCGGGACCCCAACCATGATCAGATCCGCGCGACAACGCTCTGCGCTCTGAACCACGAATTCTGGCCAAAGCCCATCTTCGTAGAGCTCGGCACGGCACAGAACACCCTGGTCCGCACACCACTGGCGTTGACGCTCGAGGAGCTGTCCCTCGCGACGTAGCCGAGCTTCGACGTGCCGCTTCCATCCACCCCCGCTCGGGCGATCGGAGGGAGGCTGTGTCCGCCGACCCCCTCCCCCTCCATAGGTCGAGACCAAAATTACCTCACCGTCGGGAGCCCCGGCCACGAGAGCGGCGAATCCCACCAATTTGTAACTCGCGGTTGTGAGGTCAGTTACGGTGAGGATGGTCGACATCACTTGTTTCATCAAGACTTGAACCAATCGCAGCAAGGGTTGTGCCATCGACGAAACCCGCCCAACAACGCATGGATGGGTCATGGTTGCGGAAATGGTTGCGAGGCGAAGGCGGATTGCGCAGGTTTTGCGTGACCACTGGGACACGACCAAGCTAGGCGGGTGCCGGACACTCGACGCCATCGCGGTCCCCACCCGCAAGACGCAGCCCTGTTCTCTGAGGAAATGCACGCGACACTTCGGCACGCCGTTCGTGACTTGAGCTGGCTCCGAACCCATGGCTATGCCGAGCCATCCGCTCTAAAGCTCGTAGGGGACCGTTATCAACTGCGCGCGAGGCAGAGGGTTGCCGTTGGCAGGTGCGCCTGTGCAGATCAGGCGATGGCTCAGCGCGAGTCGCGCCGAACGAAACCGCAGGCACTCGAAGGCATGGTGCTCGAGCTCGATGGCTTGAACGTACTGACGACTGTAGAAGTAGCTTTGGCGGGTGGCGTCCTGCTGCTGGGCCGTGACGGGTGCATGCGGGACATGGCTAGCTTTCACGGCAACTATCGCCTGGTCCGCGAGACCGAGCGCGCGGTAGAGATCGTGCTCGGTGTCCTCGATTGGATGCGTCCGAGCGAAGCACGGATCTACATCGACCGGCCGGTCTCCAACTCGGGTCGCTTGGCGAACACGATACGAACAGCCGCAACGAAACGCTCCACGAATGTCGAAGCCGTCGTGTCCAACCGCGTAGACGAGCTACTCAAGACGTCGTCGGGAGTGGTCGCGACGGCCGACAGTGCGATCCTAGATGCCTGCGGCCCATGGGTGAATCTCGCACGCGTCGCCGTCGAGCGGCATCGGCCCGAGCTCGATCGCTTCTGGCTGCTCGATTTGGCCTAGCGCATCTCGACGCTAAGACTCGGCGATTTTCATTGCATCTTCGAGTTGTCCGCGTTCGCCGATCAGCCTTCGGAGCTTGATGATCTTGGGGGGGTGATTGAAGGTCACCGCACCGGCGAGACGGCCCGCCCGGCCGTAGAGAGCGACCAGGTTGTCTCCCTCGGCCGCACCACCCCTAATCATGACCTCGTCGGTCGGACGCGGGTGACCGACTCCTTGAATCTTGAGGTCGAATTGGTCGGACCAGAACATCGGGACCGACTCGAAAGGCTTGACCTCGCCCGGTGGGGCCAGAAGCGAAGCGGCGACGTGACGCGCCTGCTCTACCGCATTGGTCCAGTGCTCGACGCGCATCCGTTCTTCGAAAAGGGGGTTGTACCAGTTCGCGACATCACCGGCCGCAAAGATGCGAGGAACGTTCGACATGCAGGTCGCATCGCAGCGAACCCCGTCACTGAGCGCGATCCCGCTGCCTTGCAGCCACGACACCGCGGGCTCTACCCCGATGCCAACCACCACCAAGTCACATGCAACGTCGGTCCCATCGTCGATTGCTAGACCTTCTACGCGATCTTCTCCGATGAATGCCGCGACGCGCCGGCCGCAGTGCACCTTGACGCCGCGACGCTCATGGGCTTGCTGAAGGATGTGACCGAGCCGCGGCCCGAGGCTCTGCGCCAGGGGTGCATCGAGGGCTTCGATCATGGTGACTTCGAGCCCCAGCTGGCGCGCAGAAGCTGCCACTTCGGCCCCGATGAAGCCGGCGCCGATCACCGCCACGCGCGAAGCCCTCTTTAGCGCGTCGCGAATCGCCAGCGCGTCGTCCAGGGTTCGGAGGGTGAAAAGCCCCGAGAGGTCGGGTTGATCTGGTAGCCTCCGGACCTGTCCGCCCGTTGCGACCACGAGACCGTCGAAGGCCACCGACTCGCCACCGGCGAGATGAACTTCACGTGCGTCGATATCGAGCCCGATCGCGCGTCGGCCGAGCTCGAGATCGATCGCTAGCTCGTCGTAGCTCTTGCGTCGGAGCGCCAACCGCTCGGGCTCCCACTCACCGCGCAGCAGTTCTTTGGAGAGCGGGGGACGGTCGTAAGGCAGGTGCTCCTCGTCACCGATCAAAACGAGCCTACCCTCGAAGCCTCCACGCCTGAGAAACTCGGCCGTGCGAAGCCCCGCGAGGGAGGCCCCCACGATGGCGATCACACGCAGCTCGCTCATCGATCGAAGCGGTCGCGCCTCTGATTGCTCAGTGCGATCGCTTGCAAGATCAGCTTGCGGAGATCTCCAGCGGCCGTCTTCACGACCCTGAGAAACCCGGCCAAGACTTCCGCGTGATCACGGGGCATGTCGTCGAGATAGGACTCGGGGTGCCGAGGTCGAGAGCCCGGGCTCCCTGGTCGGTGGGCGGTCCCCGGAACCACATCGGGAGTCGGTGCTGGGCGTGGTGCGACCGCTCCCGAGCTCGGTATCGCCCCAATCTTCGACGATCGCGTGGTCCGCTTTGTTCCTGACTTGCGGGGCGCTTTGCTCGGCCGCTTCCGGGTCGGCTTCGCCTTTCGTCCCGCGCCATTGGTCGGGGCGCCATTGGTTGCGGCTTTCGCAGCTTTGGGCGGACTCTTGCTCGGTCGCTTTGATGCGCCGGCCTTATGAGATTTAGCGCTCCGCTTCGGCGGAGCCTTACTCGGCCGCTTCGACGATCGCTTCTTGGTTGTCTTCCTGGCTGCCCGCGTCTTGGTGGTGCTTCGCTTCGTCGTCATGACGCCTCCGGAGCGAAGCACCTTATCCGAAACCAAGGGGAGGGCAAGTACGCCTGGCTCAGTGATCGACGACGTACACGAACTCGAGGCGCTCGGGCTGCGCTGGCGCCTTGGCTGCCCGGGGAATCACCCCGACTTCCTGATAGCCCACCGCCTCGAGAACGCTCACCATGAGCGTGTCTCGCGCGGGCACTTGGGTGAAAAGATACTGAAGCGGCGTTCGAACCGCGTGGCGAATCGCGTGGGTCGCCAAGGTGCGCCCGAGCGGACCGCTTTGCTTGCCGAGGCAGGTGGTCGCCTCCCCGGTGAGCCGCCGTTGAGCCGGGTCGGCGCTACGGGCGGCGAGCATTTCCCAGCCGAGTACTAAGCCATGCCCGTCCTCGGCGATCCAAAACTGAAACACTTCGTCCTGCGACGAAAGCGCGCGTCTGAAGTAGTCGCTCAGCCGCATCTCACTCGGCAGCCGGCCGTCCCAGTACTCCGAATGCTTCTCGCAAACCCGCAGCACACCTTCGAGGTCGGTGACTCCACCCTGCCGGATGAGGATCCTATTCGCGGGCGCTATCGAAGTGCGCATCATCGGATCGATATCTATATCGCCGAATCTGAGCAGTGGGCAGTCCCCTCATTGGGGACCACCCAAAAGGCGGTTGGTCTCTACTCGACCGTCGCGCACGAGATCGGGTTGGAGGTGGCCTCGTTGTTGTCTTCGTCGCACTCGTTGTACTGCTGCCCGCTCAGGCCGTCGTCGTCGATCGTGGCCACGACCCGAATCTGGGTCACCGCAGACCCCTCAGGAATCGCAAACACGACCTCCAACAGCTCGGACTGACCTGGCAAGAGCCAGTCGGTCGTCGGGAACGTGCCCAGGTCAAACTGCTCGGCGCCGTCGATGGTCTCGACCGCCACATGAGTGAGAATCCCCGGCGGAACGCTGAGCGAGCCATCGTTCCCTACGACGACTGCCAACGTGTACTGGGTGTCGTCGCAGTCGGTCCGGAAGATCTGCCGCACCACGAAGTCTGGGGCATCGAACAGGCCGCCAGGCTGCACGTTCTGGCGGAAGTTGTTGAGCCGAGAGAGCGTCCAGTTCGGCTCGGGCTGCCGTGGAATCTGCCCGTCTTCGGTCACGTTGGTGACGCTGTAGCCGTGCTGGTTCCAAATTCGACGGGTGCGTACCCAGTTGTTTTCGGCATCTTCCCAGATCTCGATTCCGCCGAGATTGGGGTCGGTGTTGGGCTCGGGAATCACCACCTCGGACTTTCCGTCGTTGTCGACATCGACGACGATGGGCATCTCGATGCGTGTATTGCTGCTGTGCGAGGTGTCTTCGTAGAGGATTTGCCCGTCGCTTCCGCTAAAAATGCGGAATCTTGTCTCGTCCGCGTAGACCACCTCCGCCGAGCCGTCGCCTTCGAAGTCGAACACGCTCGACCCCGTGGCACGGCTTGAACAGTCGTCGTTCTCGACCATCCAGCGAACCCACTCACGCTCGCATTCCGGCGGCAGTGGATCACCCGTGCACTGGAAATCGAAGACCACATACGCGGTCGAGCTCGCGGTGCCGATCTCGGCGAACCCGTCGCCGTCGAAGTCGGCCACGGTCGGCGGACCACTTTCGTTCGCTCCCGCCGTGCTCACCACGACTTGTTCGCCCGCGCTCAGAATGGGATTCCCGTCGGCATCGTAGGCAGCCAGTTGAAGCGCGCCTCCGCACAGGATGCGCTCGGGCGGAAGCAGATCCCCGTCTTCATCGTAGAGAGGCTCGGTGGGAACATAGGCGGCCGGTGTGTAGGTAGGCGCCGCGACGTCCCCTGGCGCCCCGGGAATCCGAATCGGAAGTGGAATCCCCTCGACCGATGTTCCGTCGTCATCGAGGAGGAAAAGCTCGCCGAGCCGAATGATTACGACCTCGCCGTCATCGTCCATATCGAAGTTGCCGACGGCGTTGTAACCGTCGCAGTCGAGCGAGCCACCGCAGCTCGAGTTCGTGGTGGTGTACGCGTAGGTCCACCTCTCGGTACCATCGTAGTTGTAGACCGTGTTTCCCGCGATGACCTCTTGGAAGCCGTCCCTGTCGAGATCCGCGACTGTCGAGGCGGGACCGAGAAACGCGTTGTTTCCGATCCCCAAGTTTGCGCCGGGCAGCGTCGCTTCGAGATCTCGACCGTCCCAGGCAAGCGCTTCGATCGGCAGATCGACGTCACCGGGACCCTTCCCGGTCACACCATCGAGAACGACATTCCCGACGATCACCTCAGGCCTGCCATTGCCGTCGAGATCCGCGATCGATGGTTGCGCACCACCTCGCGTGTGTTGACTGTTGGGAAGCCCGTCGTTTTGCCACATGACCTCCCAAGTTGAGCCGTCGTCGGAGGTGCGGCGCCAAGCGACCGTGCCACCGTTCTTGAAGGTCGCTACGATCTCGGGAACGCGTTCGCTCGGAACGTCATCGGGATGAAGGTTGCCAAGCGCAACGCCGGTCGAATTCCCGATCCAATCGTCGGTGGCCAGCCCTTTGAGCGTCGCCAACGTGTTCATCGTGCCGTCTTCGTTACATCCGCCCGACACCACACGGAGCACGCCGCGGCCTGTACAACAGCCATCGACCTGACGGTTGAAGCTCACGAATGCGATATCGGGCGTGTCGAATACGTCGGTGAGCCCGTCAGCGTTGTCATCGGTGAGATTGGCGACCGAGGGCGTCATGACGACTTCGCTCATGGCGGCGATCTCGATCTCTTCCACGCTGGCGCCGACGGGCGCGGGTGGCGGGGTCCAGCGACACCCGATGGTCGGTTCGAACTCACCGATCGGGGGACGGAATTCGCATACCTCCACTGCATCCCTCGGGATGCAACGACCGAGGCTTGGTTCGCAGAGCTCGTCGAGGTCGCAGTCTTCGCCAAAGGTACAACTCCCCCCAAGCGGCACGCAGCCTCCGCCGATGCAAGCCTCGGCAGTGTCACAGCAGAGCTCGTTGTCCTCGCCACAGAGACGGGATGGATCTGAACACTCGGTCACGCAGGCTCCCTCGAAGCACATCTCGAAGCCGCCGCAGCAAAGGCCATCGCATTCTACCCGGCCGCCACAATCGGTTACGCAGCTGCCATCCAAGCAGACGCGATCGGCGCCGCAACATTGCGCCGTCCCTCCGAACACGCAGGCGGGGACTTCGCCACAGATCGAAACACAAAGGCCATCGTCCGAACATTCTTCTCCGAAGGCGCAGTCGCACCCGCCCGTGCCCCCAGTCCCCACACGAGGACCGGCGGACCCGGAGTCGCCACATCCGGCGAGCAAGACCAAGACCACCATCAGACGGAGCGAATCACGCATGTCTTATAATATAAGTGTAAAATTATACTATAGCTAGCTCCGGCAGGCTGCTTGCGCTCTGCGCTTGGGAAAGTAGAACTTGTTTCACCACCCCGAAGCGGCCCGGTGAAGATAGGAGCAAGACCATGGCCATCGTCGAACCACTCGCTGAGACGTCCGATGGGCGGCGCCGGCTCGGGATTCGAAGCCCCGCGACGCGCGAGCCGGTGGGAGAGATCGTCGTCAGCCGTCGCGAAGACGTAGAGGCCGCGATCGCCAAGGCGCGCGACGCGCAACGCGAATGGTCACACGTTCCAATCGCCGAACGAGCACGGATCGTCCGAAGCACCATCGACATCCTGGTCGAAAGGCGCGATGAAGTCGTCGAGACCATCATCGACGAGACCGGGAAGACGCGGCTCGAAGCCCTGATGATGGAGATCGTCCCGGGCTGTGACTACCTCAACTTCTGGTCGGGACGAGCCGTCGAGGAGCTCTCCGACGAGAGGCGTAAGCTGCATGGCTACTTGCGACCCGTGAAGAAGCTGATCATGCACTATCGACCCTTGGGTGTGATCGGTGTGATCACGCCGTGGAACGGACCCTTTTCCCTTGCGATCAACCCAACTATTCAAGCGGTCCTCGCAGGAAATGCAGTGATCCTCAAGCCCTCCGAAGTCGCACCCTACTCGGGTAACTGGGCGATCGAGTTACTGCGCGAGGCTGGGGTGCCTGAGGGTGTCGTGCAGACCGTGCACGGGGACGGCGAGACGGGTGCTGCGCTGGTCAATGGCGGCGTTCAGAAGATCTCGTTCACCGGAAGCGTGAGCACCGGCAAGAAGATCGCGGCTGCATGTGCAGAGCAACTGATTCCCTACTCGCTCGAGCTCGGGGGAAAGGACGCCATGATCGTCTGTGCCGACGCCGACCTCGAACGCGCAGCTGGTGGAGCGGTCTTCAATTCGATGTTGAATTCCGGCCACGTCTGCATGGGGGTAGAGCGGGTTTACGTGGTAAAAAGCGTGGCGGACGAGTTCGAAGAACGCGTTGCCAACATCGTTAAAGAGCTCCGCTACGGCACTGGAGATGACGTCGATGTCGGAGCGGTATTCTGGGATCGTCAACTTCCGATCATCGAGCGCCACATCGAAGATGCCAAAACCAAGGGCGCCGAGATCGTGGTCGGCGGCGAGGCGGACACCACCAGCGGACTGTTTTACAAACCGACTTTCGTTCGCAATGTCGACCACAGCATGGAGCTCATGCGGGAGGAGACGTTTGGGCCGATCGTTTCCGTCATGCGGGTAGAGGACGAAGAGGAGGCGATCCGCCTTGCAAACGATTCACATTACGGTCTGAGTGGAAGTGTGTGGACTCGCGACATTCAGAAAGGGATCGAGATCGCGAAACGAATGGAGACCGGTTCGGTGATCATCAATGATGCGTCCATGGCGTACGGGGCGCCCGAGGCGCCTTTTGGTGGAATGAAGGACAGCGGCGTAGGCCACGTCAACGGATTGGGAGCGCTTCGCAGCTACACCCATCAGCAGCCGATCTTGATCCACCGGTGGGCGCAAAAGCGGGAGCGTGTATGGTACCCGCACACGCCGAAAACGATCGAAGAGATCGATGGTCTGATTCGGATCATTTACGGTACCGCGTTGAAAAAGCTTGGCTTCTTTTCCTAGCGTGGTTGTATACTTTGCTCCCGATGGCGCACCCTCGTGACTCCGTGTTGCCGGTAGTGCATCGCGGGGTTGATCAGGTCCTTCATCGGGCATCAAATGTCGGCTACGGGGTTCTCCCGTGGCTGATCAAGAGTTGGCGGCGGGTCGAGGTCGAGCACAACGTGCCGTATCTCCCCACCAGAAAGCGCGCTCACCTTCTCGACATCTATCGAAGCCGTGATGCGACCGGCGCGCAGCCGGCCGTCCTCTATATCCATGGCGGGGCGTTCTCCATGATGTCTAAGGACACCCATCGTCTCATGGCTTACGTTTTAGCTGCACAAGGCTATCAGGTCTTCAACATCAACTACCGGCTCGGTCCAGTGAATCCCTACCCCAAGCCGCTCAAAGACGTCATGGCCGCTCTCGAGTGGATCCTCGACAACGGCGCAAGATACGGCGCCGATGCGAGCCGACTTGCAATTGTCGGCGAGTCGGCGGGCGCCAATCTAACCGCGGCGCTCACCTATTGCGCAACCCACCCGCGGCTCGAGCCCTTCGCCCGGCCCATCTTCGAACGTGCGCCCGAGATCGGTTGCGTCGCACCCTTGTACGGCGTGCTCGATCTGCACGATGTGGAGCGCTTTTGGCGTGACCCGAGCAAGAGTCGCCGACTAGCGAGTTGGATCAAAGCAGAGATTCGGGGAACCGCACATTCTTATCTCGGTCCGCGCGTACGGCGTGCGCTCGAATTCCCGCTCGCAAGTCCGCTTCGGCTATTCGAACGCCCCGCGCCTCCAGGAAGCCGGCCGTTGCCCCCATTCTTCGCCACCGTGGGCACCGCGGACCCGTTGCTCCCAGACACCATTCGGCTCCGCGAAGCGCTCGAGGCATCGGGAGCGAACTGCGAGCTCCACGTGTATCGAGGTGAGATCCATGGATTCAACGTGCTCCTTTGGCGAGAAGCCGCTCGCACGCAGTGGGGCGCGCTCTTCAGTTTCTTGAATAAGCACATTGGCGACACCGAGGTAGAGGCTCTTGAGGAAGCCCCCCACCCCTATGTTTCGCTGGTGGAAGCGTTTGCGGAGTAGCTCGGAGTTTCTACTGTCACGGCGTACGGAAGGGGTTCGATGGCGCGACCGCGACGCTCAGCCCACGCGCGGGTGAACACCGCGCCGAGGAGGAAGATCTGGGCCGTGTAGTAGATCCACAGAAGCAGCACGATCAGCGAGCCGGCAGCGCCGTACCAGGACGCGGGGCTCGCGTATCCCAGGTAGAGCCCGATCACGAAAGAGCCCCCAACGAGGAATAGAGCCGTCGACGCGGAACCAACCCATACGTCTTTCCAGGCGATGGTCGCGTCCGGCAGCCATCGATAGACCAGAGAGATCAAGAGCCAAAGGACGACAAAAGCGCTTCCGAACTGGCCCAAGGTGAACAAATAGTCGGCATCTCCGAGGAAGCGTGCTGCCGCCGTGGCGATGGCGTGGAGCAGGACGAGTATGACCAGCGACCCGCCGAAGACGAAAAGCAGGGCAAAGGCCAGCATTCGTCTTTCGAAGAGATGGAGCCAATCGGGCCGGGCATGCACCAAGAGCTTCGGACGAATGCCCCACATGTGATTGAGAGCTCGGCGAAGCATCGAGAAAAGGCGAGCCGACATGTACAACATGATCACCGCTCCGATGGCCGGGGCGGCCCAGCTCTGCGCCTCGGACCGCATGTCGACCATCGCGTTGAACAGGAAGGCGGCCAGGTCCGGGCCAAGGAACATCTCCAGCTGTCCCGCCAATTCCAGCCGAGCTTCGCTAGCTGGTAGAACCAAAGACGCGATCAAGATCATCAGCACGCCAAGCGGCGCGAGTGCCAATGACGCGTAGAAGGCGATCGCCCCGGAGAGCAGTCGCCCATCATGAGAATGGAAGTAGCGCCAAGTCTCGGTCAGCAGCGAGACCATATCCCCTCAGTACCGATAGTAACTAGGCTTGAACGGGCCCTCGGGAGAAATTCCGAGGTAGTCGGCTTGTGCCTTGGTGAGCGTCGTGAGCTTCACCCCAAGCTGGCCAAGATGGAGCCGGGCGACCTTCTCGTCGAGCTCCTTCGATAGAACATATACCTTGCCCGTCTCGTAACGGTCGCGTTCGGTCCAGAGCGAGAGCTGCGCCAGCACCTGATTTGTAAACGAGTTGCTCATCACGAAGCTCGGATGGCCTGTGGCGCATCCAAGATTCACGAGCCGGCCTCGGGCAAGCACGATGATTCGCTTGCCGTCTGGGAAAATGAAGTGGTCCACCTGCGGCTTGATCTCTTCTTCGACGACTTTGTTGGCGGGATCGGTGAGCCACGCCATTTGAATCTCTGAATCGAAGTGACCGATGTTGCAGACAATCGCTTCGTTCTTCATCTGCTTCATGTGCTCGCCGGTCACGACATCGCAGCATCCGGTGGCCGTGACGAAGATGTCCGCGATCGGCGCCGCCTCTTCCATGGTGACGACTTGATGGCCCTCCATCGATGCCTGAAGCGCGCAGATGGGATCCACCTCGGTGATCAACACACGCGCACCCGCACGTGCCATCGCTTGGACGCAGCCCTTGCCAACATCGCCATAGCCAGCGATGACGACCACTTTGCCTGCGATCATCACGTCGGTCGCCCGCTTGATGCCGTCGACCAATGACTCACGGCAACCGTAGAGATTGTCGAACTTCGACTTCGTCACCGAGTCGTTCACATTGATCGCCGCGCACTTGAGGGTACCCTCGCGCTCCATATCGTAAAGTCGATGAACCCCGGTTGTCGTCTCTTCGGAAAGGCCGACGATCCGATCGGGCCCCGTGAAAAGCTCGGGATACTGCTGATGTGCAATGGCGGTTAGGTCTCCGCCGTCGTCGAGCAACAAGTTCGGCGCTTTGCCACCCTCAAATGCGCGAAGCTGTTGGTGGATGCACCAGTCGTATTCCTCCTCGGTCTCACCTTTCCACGCGAACACCGGCACCCCGGAGACAGCGATGGCTGCGGCCGCGTGATCTTGAGTCGAAAAGATGTTGCAGCTGGTCCACGTCACCTCGGCGCCGAGCTCGGTCAGCGTCTCGATCAATACAGCGGTTTGAATGGTCATGTGAAGGCAGCCTGCGATGCGCGCGCCCTTCAAAGGTTTCTGCGGGCCGTATTCACGTCGAAGTGCCATCAACCCGGGCATCTCGTGCTCGGCGATGGCGATTTCTTTGCGCCCCCACTCCGCCAACGCGAGGTCGGCAACTTTGTGCTTCAGATCTGGATTCGGGCTCATGATGGTCTTGTCTCCTCGTTCGAATCGCGTTGCGCAGCGAGCACCTGCCACTGCAAGTGAGAGTCGGGGCCTGGCCCATACCTTGCTGCGGGAATTACAAAAACTTTGGGATCGATCAACCCGGCCGTCGTGGCGAACCCGATGAGCTCTTCGGGCTCGAAGCCGAGCCATAGGTCGGCCTGGCGATGACGCATGCCTTCGTCTTCATGGGTGCGATAATCGACCACCAACACGTGCCCGCCGGGCCGCGCGAGAGAGCTGAGGAGGGAGATCACTTGCTGGGGGCGAGGCGCATGATGCAGCAGCCGTACAGCCAGAACCGCGTCGGCACCGCCGAGCTCCTGCACCCGAGAAAGCACACATGGATCTTCATAATCTGCCCGAAGCAGCTCCACGTGTTCGTATCGCCGGTCCGAAAGCCTCCGGGCCGCGGTCTTGAGTTGCTCTTCAGAACGATCCACGGCGATGACACGGTCGAATATCGGCGCCAGCAACTCGACGAGCGCACCATCCCCGGTGCCCATGTCCACGGCAAGACTGCGCCGCGGAATCAAGGTGCGCAATGCCGTGAGGTAGGCGGACCATTCCGCCAGCGGGGGCGTGGCGTCTTCATCGGCAGGCTGCGAAAAGAACGCCCGGGTTTGTTCGTCGCGCGCTCGAATGACCTGCGCGACCCGCACAAGACTTCCATCCTCGATGCAGAGCTTGCGCCCTGCTTGCACGGCATCGGTCAATAGCGGGTCGCCGTTCAAATCGGGGGTCAACTGCGCGAGGGCACGGGTTCCCTGACGGCGAACGATTACCAGCCCCGCTTCGCGCAACTGTTTGAGATGTTTCGACACATTCGGTTGGGCCTCACCGGTCAGCTCTGCGAGCTCTCCGATCGAGAGCTCGTCTTCGGAGGTGAGTCCGATCAAACGCAGTCGGCTCGGCTCGCCGAGCAACCGATAGAGCTGCCACCTCGGAGATTCGGCTAATGCAGACCGCATGGAAGATCTATATTCCAATATTCGCATAGATGCAAAAAGAGGTGTTTCTCGGCCATATGGCACAAATTCAAGCGTTTTCTTGGTCATGGGCCGGCTGAGGCGCAGGCAACGAAGCGAGCTTTCTTGCGGCATCGAACGCGTGGGCGGTCAGCGCGAGCTGCTGAAGGGCGTCGACAGCCTTGGCCGAAAGCCGCGGCGCGCCAGGCCGGGAAAGAAACTGCGCGGCCCGCGAGAATGCCCCAAGATCCCGGACCGCCGTGACGTAATAGCCCTCCGCAAACGTCCCGCCCCTTTCACACGCCTCCTCGAGAAGCGGGATCGCGTCGTCCGGCCGGCCAAGCTCGACGAGCACTGCGCCTTCGAGCGCGGGGTCGGCGGTACGCTCGCCCGACATCGAGCGAAGCGCCGCATCGGCTTCTCGAGGCTCGCCCGCGAGAAGCCGCCCCCACGCGAGAAGATGAAAGGCTTCATCGAGCTCCTCGGTGGAACCACCCTCGGCAACGAGTCGTGAGGCCGCCTCCACCAACCCCGGGCCATCGCCACGTTCGAGGGCCATGAACGCCTGTTCGACGAGCCCGCGCGGAGGGATCGTGGACCGCTGTCGCTCCATGCGAAAGACCTGGTAGGTGCTGAATCCGAGCAGCAAGAGAAGAATCGTCGCTGGGTACATGCGAGTCGCTACGGTCACGACGAAAAGCATGCCGATGACGGCGAACGACACATACGATGCAAAGAGACGACCACGCGACGGAACCGCGAAATCGAAGAGCGCAGCCACGATATTGCCACCGTCGAGCGGCATGATCGGCAACAAGTTCAAGAGCCCCCATCCGAGGTTGACCCAAACCAGCGACCGAAATAGGTAACGTCCAAGCGACGGGTCTGGAATCCGAAGCACATCCATCATCACGAGTGAAAGCGAACCTACGAAGATACCGACCGCCGGCCCCGCTGCGCTTACGACAAGGTTCCGCCATGGGCTCATCGGCTCTCGTTGCTCCCACCAAGTAATCCCGCCGAGGGCGACCAGCTCGATCCGAGGAGAGCGGCCGAACGCCCGCCCCGCGAGCGCGTGGCCGAGCTCGTGCATGAGAATCCCCTGAAGCACAACGGCCACCCAAACGAGAAGCCCCGCCCAGCCTTCGGCCATATTGAGCGTCCACAACCAAAGGGCCATCAGCCAGAACCACAAATGGATCCGGATCGGGATTCCCAGAAGGCGAAACTCGATGCTCATGATGCGCAATATGGGTCGCCCGGGGCGATCGACCAGTCCGTCTCCTCAGCGACCTCGCGATTCTTCGACAATTCGCTTCCTCGTAGCCGCCCAACTGCAGATCCTGCAACTGCTCAGATCGTGACTTCGGGCCGGACAATGCTCCCTGCCGAAATAGATGATCTGAAGGTGGCGTCGGATCCACGTGTCCTCGGGAAACACCTTTTTTAGATCGGCCTCGGTCTTCGCGACGTTCTTGCCATCGGAGAGGCCCCAGCGTGCAGCAAGCCGATGGATGTGGGTGTCGACGGGAAACGCTGGTTGGTGAAAAGCCTGGCACATGACCACGGAGGCTGTCTTGTGCCCAACACCGGGAAGAGCCTCGAGGGCGTCGATGTCGGCGGGAACTTCGCCGCCGTGCCGCTCCAAGAGGAGCACGGCCATGGCTTGAAGGTTCTTTGCCTTCGTCGGAGCAAGACCCACGGTCCGGATCAGGCTCAGAATCTCGTCGACTGAAAGCTCCGCCATCATTTGGGGATTTGGCGCCTTGGCGAAGAGCGCTGGAGTCACCTCATTGACTTTCTTGTCGGTTGTCTGCGCGCTCAGCATGACCGACACGAGGAGCGTGAAGGGGTCCTGGTGGTCGAGAGGGATCGGTGGCTGCGGATAGAGCTCGTCGAGAATTCTCCCGATGCGGTCCGCTTTGTCCTGGCGGTTCATCAGCGGAGCTTTAGAGCTCTCGGGCGTCCGGATTGATCTTGTACTTACAGACGATGCTCGCATCGGCGAGGACGTGCCCATCGATGGCGGCCAATACGTCTTGGCTGGTGAACTTCCCGTCGACCGGAACCGTACCGATGTCGAGCGCGTACACCGTGAAGCGATAACGATGCACGATGCTGTCGTTGAACGGAGGACACGGCCCATCGTAACCGTAGTAGTCGCCTTTCATGTCGGGATCGCCAGCAAACCAGCCGGTGTAGTCGTTGATCCCCTGGCGCGTGTCCTCGGGCCCCGTGGGCCCATCTTTGCCACGCGCGGTCACGCCATCGCTGAACGCGCCCTCTTCGATCGCGCGGTCCGGGGCTAGGTCGACTAAGACCCAATGGGCGAAATCGGCGCGGGGCAAATCCGCCGGAACGACCCTGCCCTCCTTATTGACGTCATCGGGTTTGGTCGGCGCGTCTACGTCGATGCACACGATGGCGATCGATTTGGTCCCCTCTGGGACGTGCGACCACTCGAGGTGCGGATTCTTGTTCGCCGCGAAGTCGATCTTACCATCAGCGCTGGTCTTGCCTAGTGCGTATCGCGAGCGAATGAAATCGCCGTCGTTGAAACTATCACTCCGTACCTTCATGGCAAGGGATGTCAGCACCGAGCGGGAGGGCTGTCAAACGGGAGGGGCAGGGCCAGTGTCAGCGCCAGTGCCAGTGCCAGCGTCAGTGCCAGTGTCAGCGCCAGTGGCAGTGCCAGTGTCCGTGGCAGTGTCCGTGCCAATGCCTGCGTCGGTGGCAGCGTCTGGGACAGCGATGTGGGGGGTGACTGCGTCCTACGGGCTGGCGCCTGCTGCGTCTCTGACGTACGTAGGCCTTCGATGCGCCTACTGTTCGTTTCCCACTCCTTCCCTCCGCCTGACGCTCCGATGAGCAACGTGGGGGGGATGCAGCGGGTGGCGACGGAGCTTCACGCTGCGCTCGAGACGCGTGACGATGTCCCGATGGGCACGCTCGTGCTTCGATCGAGCTGGAAGTGGGTGCACTTGAAGGCCGGGCTATTTCTGGCTTCGCTGGCGGTCCGGTTGGGGCGCGAGGCGAGCAAGCACGAGGCCGATACGATCTTGTTCACCAGCATGACGACGTCGCTTCCGCTCTTGTTGGCAGCACCGCGACTCAAATCTCGAGGTATTCGTCTTGCCGCGATCGCGCACGGGCTCGATGTGACCGACCCCAACCCCGCGTACCAAATGGCAGTCCGAAAACTCTGCCGAGTGCTGGATGTGGTCATGCCGGTCAGCCGCGCGACGGGGAAAGAGCTCATCGCTCGCGGATTGCCGCGCGCGCGAATGCACGTAGTCCCAAACGCAGTCGACATCGATCGATTCACACAGGTTGTGTCCGACGGCTTGGGAGGAGCGCCGACACACATTCAAAGCGCTCCTGCGTTACCCGACGACGCGTTCCTCCTCGTCGCGGTGGGGCGCCAGGTGCCCCGCAAGGGATTCGCATGGTTCATCGCAAACGTCATGCCCAAGCTTCCCGACCGCGTCGTATTGTGGCTGGCAGGTGACGGACCAGAACATCAAGCCATCGAAGATGCGATCGAGCGTAACGCGCTCGAGCGACGCGTTCGTTGCCTGGGCAAAATCAGTGAGGAGGAGCTGATCGCGCTCTACCGAATGGGCCACCTCTTGGTGATGCCCAACATCAACGTCCCCGGCGATATGGAAGGCTTTGGAATCGTGATGCTCGAAGCTGGAGTCTGCGGCCTTCCGACCCTGGCGGCCGATCTGGAAGGCATCCGCGACGTCATCGAAGAAGGCGTAAACGGATGGTTCGCGCCAAGTGGCAACGCCAATGCCTTCGTCGACCGAATCGAAAGTTTACTCGACGCGCCAGAGGACCTACGAAGGACGAGCAAGCGAACAGCCGAATACGTATCGTCGACGTTCAGGTGGAACACCACCACACAGCGCTACGTGGACATCCTCAAACGCCCCCAGCCATTCCCCAGACACTGACACAGACACTGACACTGACACTGACACTGACACTGACACTGACACTGGCACTGGCACTGGCACTGGCACTGGCACTGGCACTGGCACTGGCACTGGCACTGGCACTGGCACTGGCACTGGCACTGGCACTGGCACTGGCACTGGCACTCGCAATGGC